>Ga0214921_10011057_pt1 | contig 11036 bp, 15 predicted proteins | sample LL1505_MetaG_FD_177992 | JGI IMG/M metagenome (GOLD analysis project Ga0214921, IMG submission 177992) | Freshwater microbial communities from Lake Lanier, Atlanta, Georgia, United States - LL-1505 | ecosystem: Environmental > Aquatic > Freshwater > Lake | place: USA: Georgia | collected...
ATAATGGTAAATGAACAGTTTTTTTTCGTAAATTTTTAATAAACATTAAAATTATAGCTTCTGTACTTAATCCACCATAACCACTTATATACAATTTATTATTTAATATATTAAGACCAAAATAATGTTTGCCATCATTTTTATCATTATTTTCTACTTTAACAACTACAGGTAATTGTATTATTTTATTACCAAATTTATATGGAAAAGTTCTGTCGATTTCTGGTAAATATGCTTTTCCACCAAAACCCTGTCCTAGTATTATTGGACAATATTGAGTATTTTTTATTATATTAAATAAATTTTTTTGAATTTTTTCTTTTTTTGAATTTTTTATAAAATTCACTATTTCATCAAAATCTATTATTTTATCTGAATTATTATTTTTTTTACCACCACCATTTTGATTATTAGTATCCATATTTATTAATTCTAAATATTTTGTTTTATATTTAAAATATTTATATTCCATATATAATATTATTATAAAAAAATTTATATAATAATATAAAAATTTCATTATATATTATTATATATAATATGTTTAAATAATTATAATTACTTAAACATATTTCATATTATAATATATAATGAAATTTTTACATTATATATTATTAATCATCAATATTAATAAAGTTGAACTTTATTTTATTCAAAATCAAAATAAACCAATTTGTGGAGATTGTAAATATTTTATTCCAAATAAAAATAAATGTAGTAAATTTGGAAACGTTAATATAATTACTGGTAGATATAATTATGAAAATGCTACTAGTGTAAGAACTGATGAGAATAAATGTGGTGAATATGGAATTTTTTATAAAAAAAATCATTTTAAATTTATTACAATTCCATATTATTTTATATTAGAAAATTGCAAATTAATTTTTGCATTAAGTTATTATTTTTTACCTTTTATTATATGGTATTTATTTACGAAATAAATAATATTTATTTTTTTCGTAAAAGTAGTTCATTACTGTCTTTATCATAAATTGGATTACTCCATAAAAATAACCAATCATAATCACATATTTTTATATTTAATAATTTATTCATTTCTTCATTTGTTATATCATTATCTGGAATTACATTATTTATATATCCCAAATACTTAACAAATATTTTATGTATGATAACTTTTTCTTCATCATAAATATAATCATTAAAATAAGATTTTTCGATTATTGTTTTAGTATAAATTTTTTTATCTTTCATTGGATAATATCTAAGCCAATCAATATCATTGTGAACAAACCATTTAGGTAAGATATAATTTTTAGAAATATATTCATAATTAGGTTTTGACATATTTAAAAATATTATTACAATTTATTATTAGAAAATTTTTTAATCAATTTTTTATTAATGAAATTATAATAATACTATCAGTTATTTTATAAAAAAAATATTTTTTATAAAATAATATAATAATGAATCAAATATTATCTTATAAATTAATTGGTATTGGTGAATTTAGTCATGGTATCCAAGAAAGTTGGGAATTTAGATTCAAAATGTTAAAATATGCTATGAAAAATACTAATAAAAAAATTATTATTTTTAATGAAATGAGTTCTTGGCAAGCTGAAAATATTATAAATAATACAATTTGGTCAAGAGAATTAGATAAAGCGATTAAATATGATGGTATTAAATATGAAACACCTATACAGAATAAAAATTATGTTGGTGGTAAATTATGGCAATATATTAGTCATAGTATGGAAAGTAATATTTTTTTAAAGATCATTAAATATATTAGAAAAAATAAAGATAGAATTATATTATATGGTATTGATAATGATAAAATTGATAGAGATTATGATATGTATAAAATAATAATGAAAAATTATAAACCAACTAATATTAATTTTTTATGGGCTCATAATCATCATATTTCAGATTTACCATTATCTGATGATAATCTAAATTATATAAAAAATAAGAATCATAAATGGTTTTGTGGTTATTATCTTAAAAATAAATTAAAAGATGATTATTGTATAATTTTATCACAAGCATATGAAGGTGAAAATAGATTTAATGGATATTGTATCGGTGATGCTTGTTATACGAGAACATGGCAATTAAATTATTTTTATAATAAATTTAAATATGCTAAAAATAAAAAATATGTTAATGAAAATAAAAAATATAAATTATTAACAGAATATAATGAACCATTAATAGCATTTTCAAATAGTTATTATAAAGATAATAAATATGGTATTCAATCATATGATAATATAAAAACTTTTAATTATATATTATTTTGGAATAGAGTTAGTAGATTGGAATGAGTTTTAATTGTTTAAAGTATCAAGATTTTGAAATAAATATATAATATTTATTTAATTTTTGTTAAAATTTTTCACTCATTAATATAAAAATAAGAATTATAAATGGTTTTTATAGTCATTATATATTATTTTGGAATAAGTTTAATTATATAAAATTTTATTACAATTATTTATTTTAATTTTAATATTTTCTTGTTTATTTTTTAATTTTTCTATTTTTTTATTTATAATTATATTACCTCCTGTTTGATTCATACATTTTATACTATCTTCACATTTTTCAAATGCTTTTTCTATTTTTTTTATATCACATTCATAAAAATCTTTTCTATTTTTAATTCTATAATTATATAACATTGATTTTAAACAAGTTTCAAATTGTAATGGACATGAAACTTCTTTCATTAATTTTATTTTTTTTTTATAAATTGTATGTGTATCATAAATCTTTTTTCTTTTTTCCATATCATCTGATTGTCCTAATCTATACATATTTTCTTGTTCATCGGTATAATCTACTATATAAACTAAAGATCCATTTGGAAATTTATCTACTGTTAATTCATTTTTTAATTTATCATTTTGTTTTTCTAAAAAATTTATTTTTTTCATAATTTCATTTATATCTTTTTCATGTTCTTTTTTTAATTTATAATATCCAAATTTTCTAATTGATGGTAAAACTATTTTTGTTATCCATAATTTAAATTTTTTTGCTTTTTTTAATCTTGATTGTAGTAATAATGAATACATCCCACTTTCATTTATATATATTGAATGAGGATGTTTATCTATTTTATAATTACTATTAATATTTTCTAATTTTATTTTATCTTCTTTATCTACATTGTTTATTATAGCATCTTTAGGATATTTATAACCCAAAGATATTGAAATCTCATTAGCATTAAACCATACGACATCATTTTCATCAATAATAACATTTATATCATTATTTTCAAATTTTATAGTATTTTTTTCTAAATTTTCATAAAATATATTCATTATATTAAGGGTAGATTTTAATTCTACCCTTAATATATCAGAAAAAATAAAGATAGAATTATATTATATGGTATAGATAATGATAAAATTGATAGAGATTATGATATGTATAAAATAATAATGAAAAATTATAAACCAACTAATATTAATTTTTTATGGGCTCATAATGCTCATATTTCAGATTTACCATTATCATCTGATAATCTAAATTATATAAAAAATAAGAATCATAAATGGTTTTGTGGTCATTATCTTAAAAATAAATTAAAAGATGATTATTGTATAATTTTATCACAAGCATATGAAGGTGAAAACAGATTTAATTCATATTGTATAGGTAACACATGTGATACGAGAACATGGCAATTAAATTATTTTTATAATAAATTTAAATATGATAAAAATAAAAAATATGTTAATGAAAATAAAAAATATCAATTATTAACAGAATATGATGAACCATTAATAGCATTTTCAAATAGTTATTATAAAGATAATAGATATGGTATTCAATCATATGATAATATAAAAACTTTTAATTATATATTATTTTGGAATAAAGTTAGTAGATTGGAATTAGTTTAATTATTTTGAAATAAATATATAATAATTATTTAATTTTTGTTTCATTCTACTTATATTTTTGTTGAAATTTTTCTTATTTTCTTTATTTAAAATCTTATTAGCAAGTTTTGTTGTTAATTCATTACAATCTTCCATTATTTCTTTTAACAAATCTATATCAATTTCATATACTTCTTTATATTTACGATATTGATGATTTCTACATGCTTTTTTGATACAAGATTCTACACTATCAACATCATCAACTGGTAAAATAAAAATTGGTATTACATCATTTGCATTACCAGAATTATATGTATTCATTCTATTTTTTAGATCTGTAGATTTTCCTAATTTATATAATGATATATTTGTATTTTGTGCTTCTAAAATATATATAATACCACCTTTTATATTTACTTTTGGTTTTTGATTATTTTCCAATAAACCAATTTTTTTAAACATATCATCTTTAATATTTTGAAAATATCTTTTTACTAATTTTTCCCTGAAAGGTTAATTAAAATATTAAGCTCCTGCTTAATATTTTAATATCCATCTCAATAAAATATTTTCGGACTTCTTTAGCTTTTTTTGTTTGAGATATCATACATAATTCTTTTAAACAATTAGGTGTTATTAATATCATATCATAATTTGACATTCTTTTTGTATTAATCTGTTGTTTTTTTATTTTATGAATTTTATAATCAAATTCAGGTTCAAAATTTTTAATTAATACTTTTTTTAAATTTTCTTTTAATACCTTTAACCAATCACAAATTATATCAAAATCAATTATTATTTCATTATCTAAATATTCTTCTTTTGCAATTATAAAGAAATCTTTAATAAATTTTTCTGGAATTGTTGAAAAATGTTTTAAAAAAAATTATAAATAGATATTATTTTCACTCGTTAATATTAACGAGTGAAAATAATATATATTTATAATTTATATATAATAAATTAAAAGATGATTATTGTATAATTTTATCACAGGCATATGAAGGTTATAATAGATTTAATGGATATTGTATCGGTGATGCTTGTGATACAAGAACATGGCAATTAAATTATATTTATAAAAATTTTCAATTCAATTATATTTAAAATATTATTATACTTTATATTAACATCTCTATGAAAGAAATTTATTTAATAAGACATGGTGAAACTGAATGGAATTCACTTGGTTTAGGTCAAGGTTCGAGAAATGATATTAAATTAAATAAAGTTGGAATGAAGCAAGCAAAATATACAGGAAAATATCTAAATGATTATCGCCAAGAAGATATAAATTTTGATTATGTTCTATGTTCGCCCATGTTAAGAACAAGAAAAACAGCTGAAATAATATGTAAAGAAATAAATTATGATTTTGAAAAAGTAAAATATATGGATGAATTAATTGAACGTGATCAAGGATTAATTTCAATAGGAAAAACAAATGATGAATTAAAAAAAGATAAATTTTATGATGATTATTTTACTAAAGCAGATGAAATATTTAAAAATAAGATCCAATTCTATTAAATAAACAATGGGATTTATTTACAAATACTGAATGTAATAAAAAATATGAATATGAAACAGAAAAACATATGTTCAAAAGATTAAAAATAATAGTTAATTTAATAAAAAAAACAAAATATAAAAAAATATTAATTATTTCACATGATGGAACTATTTTTAAATTAATAAAATTATTATTTAATATATCTGAAATTAATGGTAATTATAAATTTAGTTCAAATTGTCATATTACTTATATAATTTATAATAAAAAACAATTTTATTTAGAATATGGTCCAAGTACATTGCATCTTGGTATTTATAATAAATAAATTATTTTATATTAGAGCACTGGAATTAAGAAAATAGATTAAAAATAGATTAAAAATAAATAATATTAGTAATTAATAATTATCCATTTATAAATGGATAATTATTAATTACTAATATTATTTATTTTTAATCTATTTTTAATCTATTTTTATAAATGTTATTTATACTGAGTGTAAAAATATGAACTTTATTAATTACTAATATTATTTATTTTTAATCTATTTTCTTAATTCCCGTGCTCCATTATTTTTAATTAAATCTTTAATAAAATTTAATATTTCGGTAGTAAATTTACTTTTTCTTTGTTTATATTCTTTTTTAATTTCACTAGTTTCAAAATATTATTCAACCCATCTTTGTATAGATGATTTACTACAATCTAATAATAATGAAACTTTTCTTATACTTTCAATTTTTAAATACAATTTAACAGCAGTATATTTAAAACCAATTGAATAGTTATTAACCATATATACTATAAATATTTATAAAAGTTTAATATTTTAATAAAATAATTAAAATATTTTATATTTTTAATAATCAAAATTTGTCCAAGTTTCTAATTCAATTAATATACTTTTAATTTTCCATTTATTTGTATATTCTACTTTAAAATTTGCTTTTCCACCATATATAAAACCTCCATGTGATATAATATTTTTTTTATAATAACCATAACATCTTTTAATTTGTGACGGAGTTAAAATTTTTGGAATATATTTAGCAAAATTAATCATATCATTAATACTTGAATAAAGTCCACCTCCTGCATTAACCATATATTTTTCCATTTTATCCTCTTTTATTTTTGAATTTTCAATTGATGCATTGTTATTATACATAGTTGTGTTTGGTTCACCAATATCTGTATTTGTCATTTTACAAGGAACTAAAATATATTTTTTTAATGCTTCAATATAACTTAATCCAGTAACTTTTTCTATTATTGCTCCTAATATGATAAAACCCATTGATGAATATTTCTTAATACCTATTTCACTGACACAAAGTGGTTTTTCCATAAAAATTTCCAAAGCTTCTGTTGATGTATTTACTATTTTATATTTATTTGGAATATCATTATAAGTTAGATACCAAATTATTCCACCCGTATGATTTAGTAAATTATTTATTGTAATATTTTCAAATTTATTGTTTTTATTAGGTTTAATATATTTATCTATGTTATCATTTATATTTAACATATTTTTATCATTTAGAATAATTATCAGAATACCAGTAAAAACTTTTGTTATACTTCCTATCATAAACTCACTATTTTCATTTAAAATTTCATTGTCAATTGTGTTAATAGTATGAATATTATTTTTACCATTGTATTTTAAATATTTTAATTTTGGTTTATCAGTTATAATTTTAAATTTTTTTTTATAACCACCTATCATATTAGTATTGCTATTGTTATTTATGCTTTTAAGTTTTAAATATTTATTTTTATATTTTAAATATTTATTTTGATAATTCATATAATATACAAAATATATTTTAAATTTAAATAAAATTTTCAATTAGATGATTGAAAAAAAATAATCCTAAAACTTTTAAAGCAGTTATGATGACTAATAAAGGACATATGATTTATGATAAAATATAACCAGCAAAGATGATTATTAAATATATAAAAGACCTTTTTAAAGTAATATTTTTAATTAAAAATATAAAGCAATATATTTAATTTACTACTAAATTATTATTTTTTTATTTTCTCTTCATATATGCATTATGTATATACTCTTTTAATTTTTCTGGATTAGTTTTAATGTAATTTTTTTTTAATGACATTATTATATATACTTTAAATATGTCTAAAATATTATTTGTAATGTTTCAAGGCGGTGCAACAAATTTAAAACATTGGAATTATTATACTAAAAGTAAATTTTTAGATAGATTAAAAACATTAGGTTCTATTTATACTTATCAAGATAAAACAAATAATATTTTTCATTATGAAAAAACAAATATTGAACATATTGATTATGATTCAGATATTGATTTTAATTTATCTTATATAAAACCAAATACACATATTAAAATAATTTATAATGATATATGTTTAAAATATAAGAATATTGAAGAATATAAAATTATTCCAATAGGATGGTCTATTGGGTGTGGGATGGCATTATATTTTTGTCAAAAATATAAACAACAATGTATTCATTGTATATTATTAGATCCTTTATATATTACACTAACTAATATGTTATTACAATTAAAAAATATTAGTATAGATAATACAAATATTACCAATAACAAATTACAAAAAATGTTATATAATCTAAAAAAGTATAATACTGAAGAAAATTTAAAAATAGTAGAAAATACTATTGATTTTATTAGATTTTCATTTTATTCAAAAAACTTAAATTTAAAATTACCAGTTAAAACAACTTCTTTTATAAATATATATAATCCAGCTGAACATAACTGGCAAAAAGATAATAATAAAAATAGATTAAATGAAATAAAAATATTGAAAAAAAATAATCCAGAAAATTATATTGCTATTATTTTTGAAAATAAAACTCATATGATATATGATAAAATTCAACCAGCAAAAAAAATTATTAAATATATTGATAATTTTATAAATATTAATCAATAACATATTTTAATTTTAAATATTTTACAAAATAGTTAGATACAAAATTATTTATTTTTTTATAATATTTAACTGCTTTTAATTTTAAATCTGAAGAAAATTGTTTAGTTGACATATTTATATATATATTATATCGTAATAATATATATAAATGAATTATAAAAATAAGTATATTAAAATATAAAAATATATAAAAATATAAAAATATAAAAATATAAAAATATATTAAATATAAAAATATGTTAAAGCAAAAAGGAAAAACTAAAACATTTAATTTGAAATATGAATATGATTATTTTATTTCAGGAGACTTACAAAATAATTTAACAAAACTTAAAAATCATTTTGGAAATTCTTTTTATATAAAATTTGGTGATGTTAATTTGATATTTGAACTTGAAAAAATAAATCACAATCCTTATAATGATATTGAGTTTTATAGATTAATTCATAAAGTAGAAAAAAGAATAACATCAAGAGAACCATTGATAATTGATTTTATCGACCCAATTAGTTTAGAATTAAATAATAATTGTTGTTTAACATCAATACAAAGAACTAATGAATATTCTGGAAAACAACTTGTAAATTTGTGTATTGAATTATGCAAAAAATTAAAAGTGAATAAAATAATAACAGGTGACGAGGCTAAAATTAATTGTGATGGTGTTAAAATAGATTTATCTCTTCTAAAATTAATTGAAAATAAAAAAACATATTATATGAGTTTAGGTTTTGATGTTGAAAAATCAAATGCTAATTATTTTTTATTGTATATCAAAGATAAAGACACAATTTTACACCTAATGAATAAATATGTTGATAAAATAAGATTAATAAAAACAAAAAAAATAATTAAAGAATGTGATAAAATAATATGTTTATTAAAAAAGGCACAAAAAGAAAATTTTTCAAATAATTTAGAAATTGTAATAGATATACCAAAAATTTACCGAGCAGAACCTGTTTATGTTGATAATCCAAATACAAAGACACCGAAAATTTTAGAAAATATAACTCAAGTATTGAATATACTTAATAAATATCAAGAATATGAATTTATTTATGAAGTATTAATAGTGTTATCTAAAGCGAATTGTAAAGAATATTCAATATTAATTGAGTATTTAATGAATTCAAATATAATTACTTATAATTTAAAAACAATAAAAAGAAATTACATTGATTATTTTGTTTCATTGAAAGGAATAAAATCAAATTGTTTTTATTCTTATTCAATAAATTAAAAATAATAATTTATTTTTTTTCTAAACTGGGAATACATTCAGTTTCAATTGCTTTCTCATGCACATCCATCGTTAGACTTTGAATAATAGGACTAAATGGATGTGATCTAACTATAGTATCTGGGCTATACATTGCTGAATGTGCCATATTATATGATGCTTTTGCTGTAATACAAGTTTGACTATCATGTGGTAAGTATCCATATACATATGGAGCAGAACCATCCATAAGTTGTTTATATGATGCAGGTCCATAGCCTAAAGATTCCGGTGAAACTTTTTCCGCTTTATTTGTTTTACCTACATGTCCACCACAGCACATAATTTGATCTGAAAATTTTCTTGTATATACTACTTTATACTCTGGAGTATCAATATCAAAACTTTCTAAAGTATTCAAATTTTTAAATCTATTTATAGCACACAATCTATAAAGATTTTCAAGTTTATTATAAATTGGAAATGCATTTTTAATATCATTATAATGATCTTCTACAAATTTTTTAACAAATGTCAAATAATATGGAAGTTCTTCGAACAAACTACATGTCATTTCAACTTTTGGTATGAGAGGTAAAAAATGTAAATATTCATCATCTGTATAAAATAATATTTTTTTATATGTAATTTGTATCCGAATAACAGGATCTTTTCCAAGACACTCTTTATAACTTTCCTTAATTTTTGAATAATCTTTGAATATTTCTACAAAAGATTTAATAACTTTTATAATTTGAATAAATTCAGGTCTATCATTGATACTTGATACTGCAAATTGACTATTTATTTCTTTATAAGCAATTAAAAAATTACTAAAAAGAACTTCATCATCAGTTCTTTCTAATACAAGATATTGAAGCACTATTCTATATATGAATTTCAAATAATAATCACAGATATATAAGGTATCGTAAATAACAGGAATATCTTTAATAATTTCTGAATAAATAGAACAATTATGAGATTCAAAAAAATGGTAATCCTTTTGGTGATGTATTCAAGTCAATCATATATTCCATAATATTATTACTTAAAATAGCATTTTCTAATTCTTCATCAATTGGAGTTTTAATTGATGAGTAAATTATGCTAAAATTAGATTTATTAAATGTATTAATTTTTTGAAATTTTGGACAATTTGTTAGAATTATTCCATTTTCATCAATTGGTAAACTTGGAAAATCATATAATTCTTCTCCTTTTGGTAATTTGAATAATGAATAGTACAGATTTTTTTCAATACGGGTTGTATGTTTTGCAGGCATTGTTCTGCAATTTCTTTTAATTTATTCATTATTTATTAATAAAATAATAATATAATATAATATAATATGTTATGTTTTTATAATAAATAATATATAAATAGATTTCTTTTCAATTTTTTATTTAGGTAATATTAATAAAATAATAATATAATATGTTATGTTTTATAAATAAATATAA
>Ga0214921_10011058_pt1 | contig 11035 bp, 18 predicted proteins | sample LL1505_MetaG_FD_177992 | JGI IMG/M metagenome (GOLD analysis project Ga0214921, IMG submission 177992) | Freshwater microbial communities from Lake Lanier, Atlanta, Georgia, United States - LL-1505 | ecosystem: Environmental > Aquatic > Freshwater > Lake | place: USA: Georgia | collected...
ACAACTGAGCGATCATTAGTCTCAGGTTTGATGCACAACGCAAGCATTCCTTTTCCTAATTCTTTATCAATAATTGGATCAATAACCTCTCTACATTCTGTTACAGAGTCTTTGTTAACTTTATTGCAAAGATCACGCCCCGCTTGTTCAAATTCTTTAATTTTGAATAAGTTCATTGGATCTGTGTAACCAACAGTTAATGCTAGAAAAAGAATAAAAACCGCCTGAATTAGGATATCTACAAAAGATATACCAATGACTCGCTCGCGAGAAACTGCTTTTTGGTTTTTCAGCATCAAATTAAGAATTATTTATACGACTGAGGGCAGACTCTAATTTTGACAAATCTGATGTTAATTTTTTAATACTATTATGAAAGTTTTCAATATCCGCTACAAATGATTTACTGTGATCATTACTCAACTTTAAATCAGAGTTATTCTTAATTAGTAAATTATGAAGGTTTGTTATTTGGTCATCTAATTGAATTAATGAGGTTGATATTGTCTTTAATTTTTCAGAGAAGAGAGTGAATCCCTCAACACCACATTGTGCCTTTACCTTCAAATCATTAAATTCTTGACCTGTTATCGTAATTCGGTCACCAACTACTTTGAGACTTGAGAGAAATTGATTTGTAGTTTCAGTTGCAGACTTTATAGTTGAAGAAAAATCTGTTATGTCGTTTGATAAAGTCTGATTATTTAACTTAATAACACTATTTGATTCAACTAAATCTTTTGAGGAGATTGTTAACTCTTGCGTACTTGATGCTAATGATTTAATTGTTAGGTCTGTACTCTGAACATTAGATTTCATTGCTTCTAAGGATTTTGACAATTCTTTAAATCCCTCAATTGAATTTTTACCAGCAGATACAAATTCTTTTGTCACACTAGTCATAGAACCAATTGATTCAACAAAATCTTTAATAGGTTTGGCAATATTATCTTGAGATATATTTTTAGAAATTAAGTCATTCGATGTATTTGCTATCTCACGCAATTTATCGAATGAATTACATACACTTGATACTGATGATTCTAATTTTGAAACGTTATCTTCAATTGTTTTGGTATATGAATCTGTAACAAGTCGCATTTCTTTTTCGAAAGTACTAATTTCAACTCGAAAGTTTCTATATAACTCTTCAGGTTCTAATGACTCACTAGACTGTTTAGATGCAAGATAAATCTTTGCACAAAGTCCAATTAATGTAGCAGTAAGACCAACACCAAACTGAATTAAAGATCCTTTGATTAAATCTGTTTGCAGTTGAGCAACATCTTTATCACTTAAATAAATAGTTGCAAATTGACTTAGTAATGTATCTACAATAAATGTTATTGAAAGAGCGCCAACAGTTAAACAAAATCCTAGGTAGTATGCTAAGTCTGGAGCATCTGACTCTGCTAGTACATGGGGTGATTTAAGCACTGCAAGTGTGTAACCAAGAACTGCCACTAAATTGATTGTAAAAATACATAATCCAAGAATAAGTGTTGTGTAGACAGCAAATATATTGGTGGTTTTAAGAAAAACCACGGAGAAGAATAGCGATGCAAGACCAACCGTTACAAATCTAACAAATAATTGACCGGATCCAACCCTAGTATTTATTGACATAGTTTAATTTAATGTTTTTGATCGATTATCAATTTCTTCGGGATCGCAAGAAAGAAGAATGTCATAATCTAATTTCGACTGAAATAACTCTCTCCAGAAGGAAATTAAACCGTTTTGTTGTTTTTTGGAGAGAATTTGACAGATTGCAACTGTTGTTCTATTAGTTGAGGTTTTTCTTTTAGAAATATTTTCGCCCAAGATATCAACCCATTTTTTGCATTCAGAAGGTATAGCATTAAATGCAGGGATTGCTTGACTATCAAAATATCCGCATGTTGGACTATTTTCATATAAGTCAGAAATTAAAATTAATTTACTACCAGAGTTCCAGTTACTTGCGCTTGATGTTGCAATTGCTAATCCTTCAACTATATGTGAAAAAGCAACAGAACTCTTTGAAACAATGGTTTTAATTGCCTCAGATACAGTACTTTTTGCTCCATCTTTTATCTGCCTTTCTTGCCTTTCAGAGAATTTTGAAAATAACCATGTAACACTTGGCGGTAAAGAGCAATAAGTTGCAATTGGTTCCATTTCAACGGGTTTTTTGTCAGACAACATATAAACACTGGTCTTTTCAATTTTTTTACCGCTTTTAATCCAATTAATCAATCCGGTTTCATTAAATGAAACTTCTTCGATAATCCTTTCAACATCTTTAATTTTTCCAGCGGCAAGTGGATCTGTTACATCAACAAAGATGATGTTTCTTTTACCAATGTACTTTTCCTCTGCGGGACATGCGCATTTTGGGTTTGCTTGTCCAGATTTACAATCTTGGAAATCAGGAGGTACAAGCAATAGAGATGAAATACCCAAAATTATTAATACAAAAACCATTAGAAAAAACAGAGTTTTTCCATGTTTCTTTTCATTTCGAGCACTCAATGTATATTTCATTTTGGAAATTCCAGGAGTTCAATGGTAGAGGGTTCTTGCCACCATTTATGTAATGCATTTCTTTGTTTTTTAACTTCGTCACGCAAATCTCCGACCTTTGAAACCAATTCATCTTTTCTGTTTAGATATCTATCAACTTGAGTTTTATAACTCTCTAGTTGAGGATTATTTGGCAGGTCAAGCAACTCCTTGGGGTATCCTTCATGACCTTTTTTGTGATAACCCACGATTGTAATTTTAAAAATTTCCTGCAACTGTCTATAAGCAAAATTAATTTTGCTTCGATCTGATTCCCATACATGAAGTTCTTGTGCCATTTCTGGTAACTGCAACGAAAATTTTTCAGATGCAGAGATGATCTTGTTATCTAAAGTATCTAATACTTGATCTGCTTTTCTTTTTAAGTCTGCACAAAAGTCGGAATGAAATTTTTTTAGTTCAGTTAACTTATCTGCCCATTCTTTAAGGCGACGCGCATATACGCCATAACCTGGATATGGATCATCTAGTGCATATCCTTTGTTGAACGCTAAAACACCCATGCCAATACCAACAATAAATAGTATTGTGCTTTCTAATATAAATTGTGCATTGATTTCATTTGTATCGTTTGCATACCAAAGTCTATAGAGCGCAATTAATCCATTGATACCAAGAATCAAACATATAGAATAGACACGATTTATTTCACCCGCTTTGGCAATATCAGGTTTGATGTGGTTTTTATCCCGATACCTACCGCCCAACCATACGTTTCCGCCAATATTGATTATTGCAACTGATACTGCAATTAGTAGAGAAATTCCAAAACTAATTCCTTGACGTAAGAATATTGCATTAAATATTGCCTCTACAATACCAAGCGCTAATATTAAATAAAGTGAATTATCTTTTTCAGGATAATTTGCAGCAGAACTTAAACCATTCGCCCCTTTAAAAATTTCAATATCCCTGAGTGCCTGTTTGTATCCTTCAAGTATTGAACTTGCTTCTGCTTGATTTTGAGCAATTGCTGATCTAATTTTGCTTTCAATTTCTTTTGGTGCTGCCTGCGTTAATTCGCTTTGTAACCCGGATTGTAATAACACCGCAACATACTGTGCATCACCAAATGATTTCTTAAGTATTTCTGTGTGATGTTGAGTGCAGGCAGTATCCACCATCAAACTATCTGCTCGTAATGTAGACTCGTACGGATGGGTACGATCTACAAAAATGTCGTCACCCTGTTGAATTGCCTGAAATGCTGTTTGTTTCGCCTCTTCCTGCCTTCTTTGTGAACTCAAATCCTCCAAAAGGCGTTCAAAATTGTCAGGTTTTTCCACATTGCCTCCAAATCCAAAGAATTCGAATAACTTATTGAATATATTCATATTTTTATAAATTATGAAGTGTTTAACTATTGAAACACTATATTACATTGAAACAAAATTAAATTGAGTCAAGAAAAATACTAATATTGGTCTATCAAACTCGCTATTCGTCATTTTTTTGTGAAAAGTAATCATGACAAGAATTTCATCATTTAGTTTGTATGGGTGCCCAAGATGCGGACAGATTCATATAAAACCTGAATATGCATCTATTAGTGTTTATATTCCATCTGACCTGACTTATGAATTTGATCAAATGATTGTGTGCAAAGGATGTCAATATAAAAATTACTTTAAGGAGTATAGTTTTTTAGGGTTAAGAAAAAAGGAAAATTCGAAAATTCCCAATAGATTAGTGTTGCTTATAAGAAAGATAGTAAAAAAACCTTATGTTGAGGTTGATGTCAGAAAAATCTATCCATTGCTTGAATAAAACTATTTAATCAAACAAACTTCTTTCTTATTTCTTGCCATACTTGATTCAGGTTTATTTGTAATCGAAATTACACCGTTTTTTGCATTTGTAACTAATTGCGCTGAATCACACATCCAATTATTTACATCTGTAATTTGACACTTCTCAAGAGGTTCTTTTATCGCTTTACCAGTGATATCTATGCCTGAACCAAATACTTGTTTAGATTTCATATCAACGGTATAGGTTAGTTTTATTACTTCATAGCACTTCTTGCAGTTCGTACCTATATCGCAGGGACTCAGAGTCACCTCATAGGACTTGGCATGAAGGGTTAGAGGTAAGAATAAAACGGAGAGTAATAGTTTTTTAAGCACTTTTGGATTCCTTAATCTCAATGAAATTACCCTCATGATATATATGCGGTTTATTTCTTAAATGATAGATGACTTCATCCGTAACTAAACTTGCCTTGCCAAATCGCTTAAATCCAAAGTATTCGTAATCAAAATCACTATCAAAATCCTTGCCAATACAATTAACATACTCGTCACTAATAAAGATTCTTTCACCCGAATCTTTGACTTTACAAGTATCTCCATGAATCACAAGTTTGGGGAATACAAAACCTCGCTGCCTATAGACCCCCGTTGTTATTTTCGGTAACTTGCAATTAATTCCAATCCAAGAGATTAAAACTAGTTCAAAGTAGGTATCGTTCGTTGCATTTCTTTTTGTTAGAACTGAGTTAACTGATTGAAATCCTCTAATGACAGCAGTTTCAATGTTGATATCTTGGTTATATGCACAATTTTCGACTCCATCCCAATGTTTTTCATCCTGTGGGTGACCAAAGTAGAGTTCAATCTTTGCCATATTATCTTTTACAGACAAATCGCATTAAAGAAGCATTAATAGTGTTGGGAATGACGGGTCGCCAATTTTGATTCTTTGGGAAAACTATACTAGTTTCTCCACCATTGTCTGCTTCACTATAAAAATAAGTTAATCCAATAATTGACTCTTTGGTAGCGCAATTGACTCGGTAACTTCCTAGAGAACTTAAATCCCCATACTTCGTTGGTTCTCCATAGTTTCCTTTACTCCAATAACTGACAATATTGCCAACTCGGATGATGGACTTCAAATCAATGTAGTAAACATCCCCTTTTTCGCTACTCACAATTTTGTACCATTCTTGGGCATGAGAAGGCGAAGAAAGAAGGCAAACTAGGACTAAAAACCATCTCATTTCTTAGGTAATCTTCCACCCGCCTTTAAACACTCATCTAGGGTCTTATAAGGGGTGAAATTCTTGGTTTGGGCATAGTAGGTAGTATTAGGTGCATGACAGATCCCTGAGTTACTCATTTTGACAGGATCGGAAGCAAAAACTCCTTTAGAAACAAAGAGAAAAGATGTAAGTATTACTACTATTATGGATTTCATAATGACTAGATTAGCATGAAAGATATGGGTTCAATTAATCGGGTATCGTGCGAATGTGGTTTCAACACTACTGTAAGGGTGGGAGGTAATCGTGAAACATATCTAAAGGACTCCTCCTTTCCTTTTTATTGCGAAAAATGTGGTTTAGTAGATGTAAATATACGAGAATCAATTAAATGTCCAACATGCCAATCAGAAGATATTCATCAATATGGTAAAGACCCTATATCAAGAGGAAAAAGAAAATTAAATGGACTTGAGTGCGGTAAATACAGAGCGGTAAGAGAAGAAAATCTTTGCCCAAGATGCAAAAATTTTACGATGAAATTCGATGGGGTAGAGATATTTTTTGATTAAATTATGAAAAATTTATTTCAAAAAATAAATCAAATATCTCAAGAACTTTCAACTAGGAAGGGTAGAGAAGATTTAATTGGCATTAAAGCGAATTCACTTAAAAGAAAATTAAGAAAGAATGCTAAAGATAAGTTTTATTCAAATAATCCCGAATTTGAAGATAAAGGTGCAATTGGAACAAGTCATCATGATGATTTTGATGGTTACATTCAATACAGAATTGGCAATAAATGTTACTGTCAATTTGTTGAGGGCAGAAATTTAATCTATAAAATTTTTGATGACTTATCAAAAAGAAACTATGATGAAATTAAATATTCAATCCTTGAGGATGATGAGATACCATCAATTAATAATTTATTAAGTAATTATTTTATAACTTGGGATTTAACAATTGAAGAAAAAGAAAAGTTCTTAGACCTAATGAATGCTATGGGCGCTCATAGCACTTTTTATATGTCTGCAATGGTAAAAAGATTAAATAGTTGCGGTATTCCTGCTACTGAAGATTTGCAAAATAATTGTATGTTAGTGGGAGATAAAAAAATTTCATTATCAACTCCAGAATGGGGTGAACCAGGAATCTACCCACCAAGTGTTCTATCAGTTGTAATAGAGCACTATGGGTATGAAATTACTAGTGATATGAATGGTCATGGATTTGCTCACAATGATAGATTGCAACAACTCGCAAATATATGGGAAATTAATAAAGATTACTTATAGAAGATATCAATGACTTTTCCACTTGAACTTCAATTTATGCCAGAGTATCAGAGAACTCTAGGGTCACGACTAGGCGAGGATGACATTGAATTATTCAGTCAAGTCAATGAATGTAAAGCAATTTGCATGGCAATGTCTAAACGATTCAATGCAACACTTGAGGACTCATCTTTATGTTGGTTTCAAATTCTTTTAGAACGGTTACAAGAACGCATAGATGGCACTAATTTTTTTGATGAAGAATTTAGTGAAATCTTTGAAAGAAATGTAATTGCTCCTCATGTCAGTTATGGTACATACGAATCAGTAATGTTTGAGATGCATTTTGAAACTGATAATCCCGATATAGATTCTTACTATGAGTTCTTAGACCTTTATGCTGATATGTATCAAGGTGGTCGCAAGGGTGTAACAAAACTGCCTATGTTGATATTCAAACATCCCTATGTGATAGAGAAAGAAAGAGGGATTAAATTAAGAATCTCAAAACAAGCAATTGCACAAATGGGTGTTAAGTTAAATCGCTTATGGGGTTTCAGGGTAAATGACTGTAAAAATTTTGAATACTTGCATGAAGTAAAAGATTGATATCAATTTCTAATGACAAATTATCTAGACGATTCGTTCGGTCTTTACATTACTTTCCTTCAGGGAGTAAATAAAAATAAATCATTTGTAATTGATACAGCAATCTCATGGAGAGATTCATATCAACTTGGAAATCAAACTACTGATGCAGAAAAGTTTTATCACTTAAAGTTAAAACCAAGATTGCTATTAAAAATTTTTATAAGTGACAATCCGAAAAAAGTTGACTTTTCATTGTGGGACTCTTTTAACGAAACAGAATTAAATGAATATTGTGTAATAAGTGCATTAGCATCAAACTTGTACTTTATTGATGAACAAATATTAAAAGAAAAGATTATTAAATTTTTTAACAGTAAAAATCTACGATACATTAGTGTATGGGGAGATTGGGAAGAATTAATAAAAGTTTAATTATGGAACTAAGAGTTCATGGGATCAATTAAAAAAATTATCTGCCCATGTGGGTACAAATCACAGGTCTCGGTTGGTGGGACTATGAAATCTTTTCGTGAGTATTCAACATTTCCTTTTTACTGTGAGAAATGTGGGTTGGTTGAAGTCAATATCGCAAAAGAAGAATTAAGTTGTCCCAAATGCAATTCATTAGAGGTAAGGCAATATGGAATACCGCCTATTTCAAAACCACCATTAATTAATAGGGGTTCAATTTCATGGGGTGATTATCAGGCAGACCCAAGAGGTCATTTATGTCCATCTTGCAAAAAGTTAACCATGGAATTTTGTTCAGATGGCGAAATTATGTTTGATTAAAAAGTAACTGCTTTCTGAACCCTAAGTTTTAGCCGTTTTTCATCTCTCAAACCCTTATTCCATCAATACCCATTCCTGACACTTTCTGAACCTACTCAAAAGTGCTAATCTAGTCGCAAAGGAGTGTGTATGGCAGATGTAGAAATTCTCGGTAGACCTCTTTATCAACCTAAAAAGTCAGTCGTTGATAGGGCAGAACAATCTCGGACTGAACAACGAATTCGGGAACTCTCTGAGCAACGAAGAAAATCACCATTGCGACCAATTGATTTAGTGTATGAACGAGATGAAAAATAAATTTTTTATTACTTTGTCTACCTTTTTAATTTTTGGGTGTGCAGGTGCTCCTGTTGGTTGGGGTGGAACGCATCAAGCAGTTCAGGCAAATGACAAATCTGTTACATATGTTTACGACCCATTAGTAGGAGGTTACTCAGCAACAATGAATGCTGCTTCTGCACATTGCAATAATTATGGAAAATCTGCTGTTCCTACTTTTGCAGGAAGACAGGGAATCTTGTCAACCCAAACATTTGAATGTAGATAAATCAAAATAATCAAATTTGTATTGATAAATGAATCTATGACTGAGATATTACAGAAGAAAATCAAACCATCTAAAAAGACATTATCTGAACTATTGAGTGATAAATCGGTATTGACAGGTCGTGAAGTAGTTCAACGCATCAAAGATGAAGAGATACTACGCAAACAGTTTGAAGAAGCAGTAGAGTTTGAGATAAGGAATGGGAGAAGATGATGATTAAATTCCTTATTTCAATAATTTTTATTTTTTCATCTTCCCTTACTAATGCTCAACTTAGACAGTATCAGGATGACAATTTTGCAGGGGGAATTGGCGATGGCGGTCTAATTCTTGGAATAATTATTGCATTAGTTTTAATTTTTGGTGGAAGCGGTGGCAGGAGAGCAGTTATATCTATTTGTGGACTTTTTATTTTGCCTGGAGCATTAGGTTGGTTGGGAAATAATATGTTTGGAATACTAGGTGGTTTGATTGGTTTCTTTTTGGGTCTTTATGTGTGGTTGAAATTAATGAATCTTAGTGATGGTTGAATTTCTTGGTTGGTCTGATTTTGGATTCGGTTTTGTTATAGGACTTTTAACTGCCATCCTTGTCCCAAGATACTATCAACAAATAATTGTTTATGGACAATATTTTGTTTATGGTTTCCTATTTCTTGCAATTATTTTTGCTTTCATAAACTTAATTTTGAAATATTTTTTTCAGATTACCTTATTCGACTACTAGAATGAAATTTATTTTCAGATTTCTAACATTTTTCTTTATTATTCCATTAAACGCATATGCGTTTAATTTTGGAACATTAAGTGCAAAATTGGAAAAGAGATACAAAACATAAATCCCTTTTCATTAAATACGCCCGAAAAAAGGTCAGAGGATTTTTATAAAAATTCTACAAAGAAAGAATTTGACTGTGTGATTGGAACCACATGGGTCAAATTGATTGACGGGTATTTAACATATGGAAATAATGCAATAGGTGAAGTGAGAAAACTGTCTAAAGATAGGCAATTGCTTGTAATTCTTGTGAATACAGGAAGAAATATTACTTGTGATGTAGATAACAGAGATTGGCAATTTGGTGAATTTACTGAATTGAGTGCTTGCACCATACCCAATAGACCAATATTAATGTGTCAAAGAGCGGTTAAGTAAAAATTACTACAAACAAATTCCTATCAGTATCACCGTTCCACTTTTAGATTTCTTTGATTGTGCTTCTAGTTCTTTAAGAAATGCTGCACTTTCTTTGCTGAGTGTCTGAGTCAGCATAGACACATCTTTTCGCACTAGAGTTAAATCTTTGCCATTAAAATTTTTTTACACTAAACAAAAGCAAAATCGTAGACGTTTTAAACTACGAAACGATATATTAGACTGCCTCTCATTTGACTAAAACTTCCTCTTTACTTGTTGATTGCATTTTCCATCAAATGTGTATACCAGGGTCCGTCCTGCGGTATCGCGTGAGAATGATTCGCTAATTACTCCCGAATATCTGTCAATAGTAAATATTTTCTGACAATCTCCGGAGCATGGTTTGTTAGAACCATTAAAAGATATAGAACTATCTGTAAAAACAGTATCACCATTACCGTCTGTATACTTTTTATTTTTGAAAATATATGTTCTTTTCACAATATCAACTGTGGAATAATTATCCGAAAGACTTGTGCCGGATAATTTACCGGAACAAACCAAAACAACCTCTTCTGCATTCACAGAAAAAGAAATCAACATTAACAGTAGAGAAAGAAATTTTTTAATCATTTGATACCTCTTTTTCTGATATCTTACTTTATATTAATTTACTGAATCTTTTCATTTATAGGTGATGTTGAAATCATCGGAAGACCAAAATATTGTTCTAAAAGGTCAGTTGCTGATAGGGCAAAACAATCTCTGACTGAACAACGAATTCGGGAACTCCCTGAACAACGAGGGGGTCGGTAGTGCGACCAATAGATTTGGTGAAAATCTGAAACAATCAACATAAATAATCCTATGAAATTGTGATTTTTATGACCACTCGCTCACATAGTGAGCCTTTACCTTTTTAGACTAAAACTGCTAACTAGGAGGTTCTATGCGTAAATGCTTTGAAGGATTAAGTTTGGGTCTGTTAATTGTGGGAGGTCTCTTGTATGGTCAGGCTGCTTTGGCATGTACCACACAGACTTTAATTGTCGGGGGCAAACTCACGGTATGCACAGCTTGCGGCACCGTTGTATCGTGTATGTGAGGTCAAATATGAGATATTTCTTATTACTTATCGGACTG
>Ga0214921_10011061_pt1 | contig 11033 bp, 7 predicted proteins | sample LL1505_MetaG_FD_177992 | JGI IMG/M metagenome (GOLD analysis project Ga0214921, IMG submission 177992) | Freshwater microbial communities from Lake Lanier, Atlanta, Georgia, United States - LL-1505 | ecosystem: Environmental > Aquatic > Freshwater > Lake | place: USA: Georgia | collected 2015-05-28
CCGATATTGTGCCGCCGAATCCAGCTCAAATATATTATTACAATGTATAACGTGACCGACTTTATCCAGCCCGCGTCGCCCAGCACGTCCAGCCATTTGCGTATATTCGTGTGGATATAACGGACGATGTTCGGTTCCATTGAATTTGGTAAGACCAGTGAAAATCGCAGTTTTAGTCGGCATATTGATACCTACCGAAAATGTCTCAGTCGCAAATAAGAGTTTAATAAACCCCTTTTCAAATAAAAGTTCTACCATTTCTCTCAACACCGACATAATACCGGCATGATGAATCGCAATTCCTTTTTCCAAAAGCGCAATCATATCGGTATATTCAGGCAGGTTCAAGTATTCGCGATAATTCGGCAACTTTGACATCAATATATTTTTACACTCTGCCGCAATAACGGATGTCTTGTGTTGCTCGTCGTCATCATATAAATTCACGGCAATTTCGCTGGCACACTGCTCTACTTGTTTTCGTGACAAGACGAAACAAATAGCGGGAAGCATATTATTCAGTTTCAAGTATTTTGCGAGTTCATTGAGAACGAAAGAGCGTTTTACAAAAATGTGGTTCTTTTTCATAAAATGAATGAGGTCATAGACCTTATGATAGTTTTCCTCAACAAACGTTTCATCCGATTTTTTAATAACAATCGGTTTATTCGCAAGTTGTTGGAGTTTATGTTCGTATTCGGTTCCTTTGAATGCTTTGCTGGTGCTTAAATGTGTAGACACCCACATATAGTGTGTTAGCGGAACAACACGATGGTTGGTCGGAATAAGATAACAAGGCACACCTCTTGTTTCAACCCACACAGCGAAACCGGCAGGTTCGTTTATAGTTGCGGAAAGCATTAGTATTTGGACGTGTTTGGGAAGCATCATAATCGCTTGTTCCCATACCGAACCACGATCGGCGTCGTTTATATAATGGACTTCATCAAATATAACAGCAGCCAATTCAGTGTCAAAATCCATTTCAAATAAGAGTTTGCTTTTTCCTTTTGTTTGTGTGACTCCACTAATCGGGGCTGACGGGGTGTCCCCGTGTTGTCCCTTAATAAATAATGTATTACGCAAAATCTCGGTTGTCATAACCAAGACATCCGCTTCTGGATTGTCTTTTATGTCGCCAGTCAATATACCAAACGATATTTCGGGGTATTTGCGGCGAAATTCGTATAATTTTTGATTAGAAAGAGCTTTTATAGGAGAGGCATATATGATTTTCTTTTTTTTATTTTGTATATTGTTGTTTGTATTAGAAGTGTAATGCTTTATACCTTCGCACTTTTCAAGTGCGTGGTTAGTATCAGCTTTATCGCTAATAAACGCTGATTGTGACGGCGTTTTAGAAGCGTAAAGTTTTATTAAATATTCGGCAGGAAGCGTTTTTCCAGAACCTGTATGTGCGGTTATAAGAACGTCATTTCCTTCGGTCAATGCTTTAATCGCCCATTTTTGGAAATCAGAAAGGATTATAGGAGAGAAAACATTGTCGTATGTTTTATCTTCGGATGGAAAAGGTTTGTCGCAAATGAAGACCATATTTCGTTCGTTATTATTATGTATTGTATAGTAACACCTAATAATATCTAAATAATAATCAATTTTTATCTATATTTTACAATTTATTATTGTCATTTACCATTTATTATTGTCATTTACCATTTATGCTTTCTTGTCTTTCTTGATGCTGACTTTTTAGACGCTGACTTTCTGCCACCTTTATATTCTGGGATAGTAGGTAATTTTTGATTTTTAAGTGTTTTATTTATCATAATCATACGTTTTCTAATAAGTTCTTTTTGTTTCTTTTCAAGTTCTTTTTGTTTCTTTTCAAGTTCTTTATTCGCAACAGAAACAGATGTTCTACCCTTTACTAAAGAGAGATTGTGGTTCACACCTCCTTTCATTCTTTGTTGTATTATTTTATCACAAACCGATTGAAGAAAAGCTTCTTTTTCCGCGTTTTTTACTGGTTTTCTTGATCCTCTTTTTCTATCCATCATACACTTTTTCAATTCGGTTAAATATTGACGTTTTTCATCTGACAATTTTTTCTTTTCTAAAATGTCTCCAATTTTATTGGCTTCTTCCTGTAAGATTTGTTTTGATTCCATTATACAATAATATAAGATTATATTTGTTTATTAGGCCACAATTGTGTATTATTCATACAATATATGTATTCAAATATGTTATGAATATATTTGATTTAGAAAAACGTAAAAAATATACAAAATGTATTGTTGAAACAGTTTCAAACGCAATGGTATATTTTATACAAAATAAAATAGTGGCAGGATGGATACTTGTATTTTTTCATGCCATATCCGGACTTTATATAATGTTTAATTTGATAACACAAGAAGTAAATAGTATTTATCATATTTACACATTTATTTGGGTTATGGTTATTTATTTGAATTATTTTTTTAATGGCTGTATTCTAGCAAGAATAGAAAAAGAATTATTACAAGATAAATCTTGGGGTGGGCCTATAAATTTATTATTATTCTATAAAAAAGACAAAGACAAAGAGACCTTAAATAATTTCATTAAATATTTTATTGCTGCGCCAATATGCACTATTGTTATTCTTAAATATATTTATTATGAGAATCCAATTGCGATATTTCTTATGATGATACTAATACCATTATTATTCATACATTCACAGTGTAATATTTTTGAATATTTTATCAGTAATAATGTGAATACAAATACAAATACAAATACAAATACAAATACAAACACAACATTCAAAGAAATACATGATAATACAAAATTTGATAATAAATGTGCCAAACCATTACTAAGTGAAAAAGATAAAGATACTAAAATGACAGACAAGTTGCCAATGGTACAGAAGGCATAGACCCCCCTACTTATTAGTTCAAATACCCACTCATCCGCACCTTGTTCTTATCAATTGTCACATGTTTACTTATTATTGTAACCACCTTTTCAATCTCCTCTATTTTCACTTTATTGATTTCCATAACCAATATAGTGAATTCATCATTCTTTTTATGGTCTGGGTTGTCGTATCCTTTATTGCGAGGTAAGTCACGCCATTTCAATAAATGTTTCAGATTGAGTGAAGATACTTTATAAATCAATTCTTTTGTATGTTTCTTGTCATCCGTATCCTTTTCCCATACACCATTGTTTTTCACATATAAAGTTTCTCTCTTTGCGTCACTACAGTGGATTGGACGTTTATGCACTTCTAACGCATTCAGGTTATTCATTATGATACGACTCATTCCTTTTGCGAAACCAAGCGTTCCAGTCATTTCCATATCCTCCATAGTAACTGTCAGATTTTCAATAAATTCGCTCATATTCATAGCATCTTTACACGTTTCATTCAAAAACATATTCATATTGAATTGATGATTATTGGTGTTATTATTCGTTATATTTGCTGTATTTGTAATACTATTATTTTGTAGAGCAGGTTTATTCGCTAATTCGGTTATGATTTGATTCATTTTATTTTGTTCTGCCATTAGCGTTTTTATTTCACCCATTATGGATGAAAATGTATCATCGTTTATGTGGGTTGCTTTTTCTTTTAGTGCGTTTAGTTTTGATTTTACAACTTCACAAGTCTTTTTGTGAAAACTTAAAGTTCGTTGTGTTTTATATGATTTACCGCATTCACAATTACAATTTTTATTATTTATTATTATATTTTCGGTTGAAAGGTTCGCATATATATCAATGTCAATACCAGTACTGCTGTCTGTGTCATTTGTAGTATTTTTATTTTGTATATTTGAATTCACTACACCTTCGCACTTTTCAAGTGCGTGGTAACAGTTACCTTTACCGAACGCACATATGGTGTCACTTATAAACGCCGAGACTATCGGCGTTTTAGAACAAAGGTGTAAATGTTTATTTGTCAATAAATGTCTTTTGTAATTACTTTCTTTTTTACAAATAAAATTACACATTTTACATTCAAATGAAGTGGAAACTTTTCTGCTCTTTTTAGTTGCTCGCGAGTGTTTATCGGTTAAATTATGTTTATCCATACTTGACTTTTTATAGCATTTATAGTCACAATCTATACAATAGTATTCATTCATTATTTTCGGCATTTTGTGTATATATATGTCATGGTATTAAAGTTCCTAAAAGTTGCCGAAAATCAAAAAAAAGTTCAGTAAGACGTTTTTTACATGTTTTTCAAAAAATGAGACCATTATGCTCTGACCCATTAAAAAATAAAGTTTTTATGGGGTTTTTCTAACAGCTTTTTGATTTTGGACATTTATAAATGTCCAAAAACGGTTTGTGAATCCAAAATGGGAAAAAAAGTTTAATATTCTTCAAGCCTCCCATACCTGACATTTTATCTATACAGTAATACGCCGATGAAGATTTAAATCTGCACGCTATGCGTGCCTTTTTCGGTAACGTTACCTTTGAATTTGAACGGCACAATGTGCCGTTTTAATTATTCAAAGGTGTAAATATACAAAAATTGAATAGAACAATTCGTTTATTATATATAACAATACAATAGAATGTCAAACGAAGTAGATAGACAAGAAGTAGTAAGCGCAAAAGCGGACAAACACAAATTACTCAATGAACTAATACGCAAATATGGTATGAAAACATTATCAACAAAAATGAATCTATCTGCCGGAACAATAAAAAGATGGATTGAACTGAATGACATTCCTCAAAGCTACGAATTTGATTTATTGAAATTGTCTGAAATAAAAATAGATTATTCCGCATATAGCTCAAAACAAAAAGACCAATTTTTCACACCACTTCATACAGCAAAACAATGTTTTGATATATTTCGTAACGTCATAGAAACATATAATGAAAATATTGACGATTTTACGTTTATTGAACCCTCTGCTGGTGATGGAAGCTTCATAGATGCCTTACCCGCAAATAAAACAATTGCTATGGATATTGAACCACGACGACCATCCATAATACAACAGGACTATTTACAATGGAAACCGCCACAACAACAACCACAAATAAAAAGATATACAGTATTCGGCAATCCGCCGTTTGGTCTAAGAGGTCATCTCGCATTACAATTCATAAACCACTCATACGAATTTGCCGAATATGTATGTTTCATATTACCACAATTATTTGAGAGTGATGGTAAAGGTGTTCCGCGAAAACGTGTTGTTGGATATAATTTGATATATTCAACAAAAATAGGTTCGCATTTCTATGAACCAAATAAAAACGAAGTCAAAATAAATACCATTTTCCAAATATGGTCTAAGCATCATAAAAACGACGAATACGACATAAAAGACTATACAAATGAAAATGTCCGTATATATTCAATGTCCGATGGCGGAACAATCGCAAGCACCAGAAATAAAGCGATGATTGGTAAATGTGACATATATATACCATCAACGTGTTTCGGTAAAGAAAATATGAAATGTTATAGCCAATTTGAAGACTTGCCTGGAAAAAAAGGATACGGAATTGTATTTGCCGACAATGCCAATAAAAAAGAGATGTTATATAAAATGTGCGATATAGATTGGTCGTCCGTCGCATTTCTATCTACAAATTCTGCTTACAACTTGCGTAGTTCGCAAATCTATGCTGAGCTTGTCGGAGATAATGGCGGTCATTAAATATGTGTGCGTTGTCTTTAGATGATTATATTCGTTATAACACTATTTGCGCGGCGGCGGTGTCAATGATACGTTCATCTATGTATTGTTTTATTTCGGTTATTGGTGTATTTTCGGTTATTTTTATTGTATATCCTTTTGCATTAGTTCAAATACCCACTCATTCGCACCTTGTTCTTATCAATTGTCACGTTTTTACTTATTATGGTAACCACTTTTTCAATTTCCTCTATTTTCACCTTGTTGATTTCCATAACCAATATAGTGAATTCATCGTTTTTCTTGTGTTCTGGATTATCATATCCTTTATTGCGTGGCAAATCACGCCATTTTAATAAATGTTTCAAGTTGAGAGAAGAAACTTTATAAATCAATTCTTTCGTATGTTTCTTGTCATCTGTATCCTTTTCCCACACGCCGTTGTTTTTAACATACAATGTTTCTCTCTTTGCGTCACTACAATGGATTGGTCGTTTATGCACTTCTATAGCATTCAAATTATTCATTATAATACGACTCATACCTTTGGCAAAGCCAAGTGTGCCTGTCATTTCCATATCTTCCATAGTAACAGTGAGATTTTCTATAAATTCACTCATATTCATTGCGTCTTTACATGTTTCATTCAAGAACATATTCATATTGAATTGATGATTATTCGTGTTATTATTCGTTATATTTGCTGTATTTGTTATACTATTACCGGATGATGGTTTATTGACAATTTCAGTAATGATTTGGTTCATTTTGTTTTGTTCTATCATCATTTTTGTTTGTTCTGCTAATACATTTTTGTTATTTTCCTCTAATACACTACTAAGTTGTGTCATAAGTGTTGAAATAACTTCATTTTTGAATGTTTCAACCATCATAGTGTTTTTATCTAATTCTGTATTACTTTCCGTTGTTTTAATTTCTGATATATTTTCCTGCAATTTTACATTATTTATATGTTTCTTACAAGATAAATGAATTTTATAATTTGATTTCTTGTTACATTCAAAATCACATATAGAACAGATATATTTATTTCCATTGTCATTATCATTGTAATTATTATTCATTTTTTCTACTTTTATTTCATTTGAATTTTTATTCAAATGTTTTGAACTTTGTAAATGTCTAATGTAATTATATTTATGGTAATACATTAAATCACACGATTCACATTTATATTCTTTAAGTGATTTGTTTGTTTCTTTATTTTTCAAACAAGACCTTAAATGTCTATTATAATTACTTTTGCGTGAAGATGTATAATCACAATTGTCACATATATAATTATTATCATAAATTGGTTTGGCATTTTTTTTTATTTTATAATTATCATTTTTATGGTAAGCTAAATTTTCATCAGTTATTATTATATTTTTTACATTATAATTACTGTCATTAATTAATAAATCATATGAATTCATTATATATATAGTGTGGCTAAAAAAAATGCTAAATGAGCACAAAATGATAATTTCGTGAGTAAATGCGAAAATAAGTGAGCATATGTAAAAAAATGGTTCAGTAAGGAGATTTTATGTGTTTTACAGAAAACGAGACCATTATGCTCTGACCCATTAAAAATAAGGTTTTTGATGGGTTTTTCAAACAGCTTTTCAATTTTGGACATTTATAAATGTCCAAAATCGGTTTGTGAATCCAAAATGGAGAAAAAAGTTTAATATTCTTCAAGCCTCCCAATCCGTACATTTTATATAAATTATAAATATCAAATAAAAATATTACCATAAATGATGTGGCATAAATTATTTTATATAAATTATCATTTTATACAACTGGTATAATTTAAGATATTTTATCTATTTTGATTAAACGATTTAACGTCTTAAAATATAATTATTAAATGCGATTTAGATTGTTTCATTTGGCTAAAAAAAATGCCAAACGAGCAAAATAATGATAATTTCGTGAGTAAATGCGACAAAGTGTGAGCATTCGTAAAAAATGGTTCAGTAAGGCGTTTTACATGTTTTTTCAGAAAATGAGACCATTATGGTCTGACCCATTAAAAAATAAAGTTTTTGTGGGGTTTTTCTAACAGCTTTTTGATTTTGGACATTTATAAATGTCCAAAACCGGTTTGTGAATCCAGAATTGGAAAAAAAGTTTGATATTCTTTAAACCTCCCATACCTGACATTTTACACCTTTGCACATTTAAAACGCCGAGTTTATCGGCGTTTATGAGTGACAAAGGTAACTGTTACCACGCACTTGAAAAGTGCGAAGGTGTATATAATTTGTCTGGCATAGCCCACCCAAAATGAAGGTGCCGTAGGCACTAGCACCCCATATTAGTTCAAATACCCACTCATTCGCACCTTGTTCTTATCAATTGTGACATTTTTACTTATTATAGTAACAACTTTCTCAATTTCCTCTATTTTCACCTTGTTGATTTCCATAACTAAAATAGTGAATTCGTCATTCTTTTTATGGTCTGGATTGTCATATCCTTTATTACGAGGCAACTCACGCCATTTCAACAAATGTTTCAAGTTGAGAGAAGAAACTTTGTAAATCAATTCTTTTGTATGTTTCTTGTCATCCGTATCCTTTTCCCATACACCATTGTTTTTCACATACAATGTTTCTCTCTTCGCATCACTACAATGAATAGGACGTTTATGTACTTCTAACGCATTCAGGTTATTCATTATAATGCGGCTCATCCCTTTGGCGAAGCCAAGCGTCCCAGTCATTTCCATATCTTCCATAGTAACCGTAAGGTTTTCAATAAATTCGCTCATATTCATCGCATCTTTACACGTCTCATTCAAAAACATATTCATATTGAATTGATGGTTGTTCGTGTTATTATTTGTTATATTTGTTGAATTATTATTATTCACAATTGGTTTATTCGCAATATCTTGTATAATTTTATTCATTTTATTTTGTTCTATCATAATTGATTTTATTTCACTCATTATGGAAGAAATTGTATCTTCTGTTATAGATAATTTACAAGGCATATTTTCATTTATTACACCCTCGCATTTTTCATTTGTGTGGTTACTAAAGTCACTTATGGTGTCACTTTCTATAATTACAGTATCATTATCATTATCATTATCATTATCATTATCATTATCATTTCCATTTACGCTGTCAATATAATTATTGTCAATGTCGCTAGTATTGCTATTCAAATTTATATCACAAACATTAGACATATCATTTGCAGCATTCATATTCATAGAAAAAACATTCAAATGTGCTTTAGATGTCATATGTTTATCATAATTGTATTTCTTATTTGTATAATAACTACAGGCATCGCAATGATATTTTGTTTCTTTATGTATTTTTACGGCCAAGAGGTTTGATTTATGCTTAGCACTTTGTAAATGTTTATCATAGTATGATTTGATACACGTCATATAATTACAAATATCACATTCAAAATTTTTGTTAGTAACGGCTACTTTTCTAGTGTGTTTTTCAGACGATAAATGTTTATCGTAATTACTTTTCTTATTTGTGTTGTAGCAACAAATTTCACAACTATACTTTTGGATAAAATTGCCACCAGAGCTTGCCACTTCGTAAAAATGTGTTTGACAATGTGAATATTGTGATTTATCACTGTTTGGTTTATCGTCACTATCGCTTAATGTTTTACCCGATGTGAAAAAGTGGGAAGCCATTTTATATATAAACACAGATAATAATAACAAAAAAATTATCGTAAGGCGTTTTTACGTGTTTTTTTCAGAAAATGAGACCATTATGGTCTGAACCACAAAAATAAAGGTTTTTTCGGGTTTTTCAAACAGCTTTTCAATTTTGGACATTTATAAATGTCCAAAATCGGTTTGTGAATCCAAAATGGAGAAAAAAGTTTAATATTCTCTAAGCCTCCCATACCTGACATTTATTGAACGTTCATCACATATATATACGGGTAATCTATTGGGCCATCTCTTATTTCTTCCTCTTTAGCATCGCAATCATCTACAAAAATATTATATGTTATTAGTTCTATTTTTTCGTAATAATTGTTATTATATTTCAATGTATCAAAACCATCTGTAGAAAATATGTTTGATGTGTATAGTGTTACATCTTTTTGTAACGTTATAATAAATTCATGTGTTTCTTCTATTTGTTTTATTGCTTTTTCTATATCTATATTATTTTCAGAATTTGTTGTTATAAATGTCTCGTTGTATTCTTTTGTTTCTGAATCTGCTTCTGCTGCTTCTGCTTCACTAGCAATAACACCTTTAAATAAATCTTTACATAATTTATCTAATTTATCACGTTTTTCATTCATAATATTGATTTTTTTATTCATATCACATATAAATTGTTCGTTTTCATTATTAGCATCATCGTCAGCATATCTGATTTTTACATATAAATTATAAATAGCTTCGTATATTTTCAATATTTCATTTTTTAAATTATCGAAACGTTTATTGAAGTCAAACTCCTTTATTATTTTATTCAATTCTACCAATTCTTCTCTACATAAACTACATTTCTTTTTATGTTTGTAATTTGATTTGTATTGTTGTTCCAAACAATGGTTATGAAATATGTGACCGCAAAGTGTAAATTGAACTTTTGTATTTTTCATTTCTTTCAAACACAGCGAACAATTTTCATTTTTGTCATATTTTAATTTGACTATATTTCGTCCAAGTCTCTTGGCAGTGTTTTCAGTAATAGCAGATGATGACATAATGATTGTGGTATTATACAATTGGCGCCTTTGATATGTATAATAAATATCAATAGTAATGTAAATTCAATTTTCTAAAAAAAAGTATAAAGACAACGATTTAGTAAAAGGGTAAATCAGATGCGTAAATACCTTCCCCCAACCAACATATAATGGGGTTCCTAATGGCGCCGAAGGCACAGTCCCTTACATATAATGGGGTTCCTAAGGGTGCCGAAGGCACAACCCCTTACATATAATGGGGTTCCTAAGGGGCACAGCCCCTTACTCGTAATCCCGAAACGCAATTCCAACTGGAAATCGTGGAATGCCATCATTTGTGAGCTCTTGAAATCGCACAGTAAGCATTTTTCCAATATAGTTTGCGCCTGTAATAAACTGTTCTTGTCGCGATTCGCGTGTTCCGCGTGGTCTAACCCGAAAGGCCACTTTATATTTATTTTCACAAACCCAAATAACCGCGCCTTTTTCTAATCCGCTTCCTTCTTCAAATCCAACCACTTTATATTCGTCATCCATAAATTGTTTATATTTTTGCAAGTCATTCGTTCGTGTCCCTTTATACAACCCATTTTTATTTCGTAGCATAATACCTTCATAACCCTGTTCTACATATAAAGCGTGCTTCTCTATCATTTCTTCTTTTGAAGCACACGTATCGGAATGAACGAGAAC
>Ga0214921_10011062_pt1 | contig 11033 bp, 2 predicted proteins | sample LL1505_MetaG_FD_177992 | JGI IMG/M metagenome (GOLD analysis project Ga0214921, IMG submission 177992) | Freshwater microbial communities from Lake Lanier, Atlanta, Georgia, United States - LL-1505 | ecosystem: Environmental > Aquatic > Freshwater > Lake | place: USA: Georgia | collected 2015-05-28
GAGACATAAGTTGATATATAGTATTCAGAGAATGGCAATCGCTAAAGTCTTTGGTAATAATTACACCACCAATAGGATAATCAGTTCCGTAGCAAATACTACTATCTGCGATTAGTGTTTCCATTTTCTTTTGTGATGTTAATTCTAGAGTAGTGTCTAGATATTCCCCATCAATATCAGGGTTATCTTCTGGTTTAGCATATGCGCCGACACCAGCTAACATTTGCAGTTTGCAGTCATCAGTTATATGTAAATCCCCTAATTTAAAATTATTAATATTATTAGGTATGCGAAATTTACTATTTGCTATGCGATTAATACTGTGTTTAGCGTATTTCATAAGGTGTTGTTTGGTATTAATCTGGCATTCTTCTGGGAAGCACATATTAGGTTTGCTTTCATACATATCGCTTTGTGCCATAGATAGTTGGTCTGGATTTTTAATTTGTTTTTCCAAAGCATCAAATGCATTTTGCCATAAGTCCATTGCACGGTCATAATCTGCTTCTATCTTATCTAGAGAACCAATTTTCTTTTTAATATCTGCAACTAATCCACCATAATGCGATTGCATTTCCTGCATTGGGTTATTAGATGCGATTAGGTTAAGATATGGGAATTTGTGGGCTTCAGTTGTACCTAGTTTATCAAATATAATTCCACTAGAATGCAAAGTGTCTTCATCTTCAGAATCGGATTCATATTCCATACTGCAAATATATGCAATTTGTTTATCATTCAGCAAAGTGGCGGAACGTAATATATCTAGAGCAATCTTTCGTACATTATCGGGATAAAGATTTTCTACTTTGCTAAAGAATTCCGTTATATTAGGTACTTTTTCTTTAAAATCAGCGTTTTTTGCCCCGGCTTCCATAGCTTCATCCCATAGTAATTTAACGCTAGTTGGAGTGTATAGTTTACCTAGAAAAGGGTTTTTTTCAATATGTTCTACTGCATTAATTAATTCTGTGCGGGTAGTACATCCTAAATGGGGTGTAATAAGTTTGCCGTCAAATGTTCGCATATTACAACAGCTATAAATTTCAGTACTACAATTGTCAATAAATTTCGCGTTTGGAAACTTACTTTTATGATGGTCAATAAAGCTTTGTGATTTGGCATCAAATGGTAAAGTAGCACTAGAAAATATAGCCCATTTAGGAGCATATTGCATTACTTCCATATTAATTAGTAATTGTTTGTATCCTATGCTATCTATGGGACAATCTGCGTGCATAGTCGGTTCATCGTGTAATAGAATAAACCGATTTCTGGCATTAGTACCTTTTGCTAATATCTTTAATGCGATTTCAGTGGTGCAGATAATAGCACAACGGTCGACTATAGATTTGCAGGTATCACTGTTAGAAAATCGCATATTAATATCAATACAATCCCGGTCAGCGTGTAATTCCTTTAAAGCTTTACTTTTAATGCGTTGAGCGATTTCTGGGTTGCTGGGGTAGAATCTTTTGGCACCAACACCGAATGGTATTCCTGCATGATATAGTAATTGTCCCCAACGGGTAATGACGGGTTGGACGTCGCAGGTTGCGATAACTTGTAAATCACCAAATACGTTGGGGTATCGTTTTCGTAGTTCTTGAACTGCAGTAGCGATGTTGATTATGGTAGATGTCTTACCAGAATTAGTCATAGTACGGTAAAACATAATAAATCCGTTTTTAAGGTTTTCAATGTCCATAATAGTGTTTGATACTATTTTTTGATGTTCGAATGCATCGCGTGATTTTCTGGGTAGATAACAATCAAATTGGCTTCCTAAAATAAGGTCGCTAGCTTGTTCATATAATGCGACACCATTAAATGCATATTGTTTAATTAAAATTTTTTCAATAGCTTTCAAATCATTAATCAATGTATTACTAATAACCATACTTTCAGTAGGGTTCATAGTATTATAACCTAGATAACCTGTATGTTCGCCACTTCCATGAGTGCTTGTAGAAAGTAAACCAATAAAACGTTGAAGGGATACAATAGCACTAAAGGGGATTAGTTTGTCTGTATATTTTTCCTTGTTATATGAAATAAACCAGGTAATGTAAATAAAGCCGATTGCGCGTAATTCTAGGATGTTAGAATGCATTACGCTTTCAGATGGAATTGTAAAGTTGTTCAAATTCAATGATTTAAGGATTGTTGTTAGACGTTCATTAAGTTTTTTCATAGTTGCTTCGAATCGGATAATATCAGTTTTTTTTTCAGTTTTTCTATCTGTTTTTTTATCTGATTTTTTGTTCTTATTGGTTTTATTATCTAGATTGGTAGTTGTGTGTTTATCTAGAATAGGTTCAGTATTTGTATTTAGTAGAAAATTAATATTTTTGCCGTCAATAGTTTTATAATTCATTAATTGTTCACGAATTACTAAATATACTTGTTCACCATAACATCCATAAATTTGTTCATCATTAGTATTACCTGTAATTGTAGCTTTTAATGCGTCAATAACTTGCATATCAAAATCGCTAGGACGTTGTGCCATAATTTCCCACATTTTGCGGATAATATTAGATTTTTCATAATCTTGTTTTCTAGAATTAACTTTAAAATCTTGTTCTTCCATTCTAGCGTATTGTTTAGTGTATTGCTTTTAAATTTAATGTGCGTAATTACTTTGTAATATATTGTAAATGGAATTTCAATTTTTTAAGTTATTATTTGGCACTGATATTCTCTATTCTCTATTCTCTATCTTTGGTAGAAAGTGCTTGTAGTTGTGAATAATTAATATTTGTTGTGATTAGTGATTCAATTGTTGGTAAATGTTCTAATTGTTTTAGTGAATATTTTATCGAGGTGATAATATTTTCCATATTGGTAGCAAAAGTGCATATGTCAGGGTGTTGAATTAGTCCACTGTCAATATTGTTATAAAATGCATTTTCTAATTGTGTTAGTAATGTTTTAATATTTTCGATGTTGCTAGAATGAGTATTCATTGAGGAAGGATAGTATATGTCTATTTCTAGCAATATTTAAGAAATGAAAAAACTAAAAATAACGTAATGAACTAATGTATTGAAATAATAAGTTTTTATATCTCATCATCATTTTCGGTGGATTTATTGGATGTTCGTGTTATAACATTTGATTGTTTTGATTGTTTTGATTGTTTTGATTTATTAGACATTTGATTTGTAATATCACTTGTGATATCTTGTAAGTCTGTAAGTTTTTCATCTTCATCTTCGTCTATGTCTGCATCATCATTAACTGCAAATTGTTCTGGTTTATCGAATAATCCATTAAAACTATATCGCATTTTGGCAATTTTTGTTGCACTTAATCGTGTATCACGTTGTGTTCTATCTATTTTTTTAACAATCTCCTTTTGTTCTTTTAATTTAGCTTCAATTTCATCACAAATTTTGTCTTTATGTTTATGTTCGGTATCAATACCAAAATTTTCTTGTGCAATTTTCTTAATTTCTTTACTACCAACACCTCCTCGATTAGGTGTTTCCTTGCATAAATTAATGTTATGTGGATAAATCATACTTAATTCATTAGATGCACCTTTTATACCGAACTTATATTCTTCTTTACCTTTAAGTGCGTTTTCATCAATAATTTCTCCACTGGTAATTTGTTTAATAACTTTTTTAATATGATCGCATAATTCTGGTTTTTTCATTTCTTGTGCCTGTTGTTCGGTAATACCATAATAGTTAATGGCTAATTCTTTTAATTCGTTCCAAGAATATCCACCTTTACTTTCGCCTTTTTCACAGTCGTCAATATTTTTACCTCTTAATCCGTATGCTTTTTTGCGGTCTTCATCAGTAATTTCTTTACCTTGAATTTTTATTTCGCGAAATTTGTCGTTAATAATTTTGCATAATTCAGGTTTAGTTAATTTAATGTCTTCATCTTTGTATAATTTGCTATATGGTATTTTAAGATATTTTGTTCCAAAATTAACTAGTTGGTCGCGTCCATATCCGCCTTTTGATGGAGTAAAATTGGCATTACAATTATTAGGTATATAATTATCGAGTGTGATTTCGGGTTTGTCTATATCTTGATCTGCGGTAATTGCTTTCTTAGTTTTAACTGGAGGAGGTTGACAATAACCTTTTTGGTGTTTTTTGGTATTAATACCGGTAATACTTAGTTTGCCGTTATACCATTTATTAAGTTGTACATTTTCGAATTTATCTGCAGCACGTAATAAATCACCATCATCAATAATATTTTTTTCATCAACTAACTTATTATTACTATGTTTTTTTGTTTTGCGATTTCGGCTATTTTTAAAGGAATTAGGACGAAGAGGGCACCATTCAAAATTACCTTCATTATCTTTGAAACAATCGTATTTAAGATTGTAAATATTTTCGCCTTCAGGTGATTTTTGTTTTTCCATATGTGGGAAAAGGCATTTACCTTCTTTATATTCTTTACCATCACCTTCAGTATTAATTTGAATTACATTTAATTTAGCATTAGTTTCTTGTATCTTTTCAGGACAATATCCCCATTTATCAGGTTTACGTTGATAATCTATTTTTGTGGGGCACATAACGCCTCCAGTTCTTGGAATACATTGATAAACGAATTTCTTTCTATTTTTTTCAAAGAAAGGAAATTTACATTCACCTAGATTACTATTGGTATCATAAGTGCCTTGTTTGTTAAATGGTGTTGTAAATACTTTATCGTCTAGGAATATGTTTTTAATACTTAAGTCGACTACATCAGGAATAATGGTGTTCATCATTTTTTTGAATTCCTCCATATTAGTGTTTTCTAGAATGGTATAATCATTATTACTGAATATATATTCGTCTTCGTTTGCAAGATATTCACTTAATGTAATATTTTTCTTAAATTTAGAAAAAATACCACTTTCAATAATATTAGCTAATTCATTGGGATTTATAATTATTTCATCTGGGTTTCTAAATATTTTATTACGTGTATTAAATTCTGGTATGAATGAACCATTGATTATTTCACGAGCTTCCAATTTGTTGTTTACAAGGTCATTAGCTAGTAGATAAGCAAAATATTCGAGTTGATTGGTATTCATATCTAGATAACATTGTTTTGTGTCTTCATTTAGGGTACAAAATTTGCTTGTACATTTACCTGCTTTTTTAGTTTTGCTACATACTTTTAGTTTGATTATATTTTGTCTAGGTTTAAATTTATTTTCTTCTTCGTTCTTATTACCATCTTTGGTGTCGTCTTTAGTACCGCCTTTAGTACCGCCTTTAGTACCATTTTTATTAGAAATACGATTTTGCATAATATTAATTATATTATCAATTAGAACATCTATAGTATCTTGAATCTTTATATCATTTTTGTTATAGTCTACTAATTTGGCTACTAATTTAGCTACTAGATTAGTTTTGTATAGTTTATAAGTGTTTTCCTGTAATAAGCGACTAAAATCATATTTGAAATAGTTATATATAAAATCTTTATAAATAGAGTTGCGAATATTAAGTATTTCAGTCATTGGGCTAATTTCTAATTGAAAATCAAAGTATGCAGGACGAAATAGCGTAGGTATGCGTTGGTCATCTATATTTTTCAATTCTCCTTTCTTAATAAGTAATGAAATAATTTCATTCTTTCTGGAGATAGTATATTTTTCGGGTTGAATGGGAACAATTAAATTATTAATGAATTGAATACTATTTATAGTGTTAGATACTTCATCATAAAATATTTTAGATATCTTATAATTATATTGTACTAATTTGTTCTTTAATATAGCAATTGCAGTAGGTTTGGCTGTATCTGTAGTATCACCAATAATAGTGCCTTTAATATTAGTAGTTAGTGTTATATACTGTTCTAGAGGATGCATATCATCTAAATGTAATAGTTTAAATTTCATATTCATTTGTCTTGCATTAATTGCGGTAGGATATATTGGTATTAAGATATTATCGAATGTTTTGTCTAATTTAATGAATTCTATTTGGGTTGTAGTAAAAGCTATTTGATTTATTGATTTGATATCATTATCGTGTAATTCTTTAAGAAAATTTTGAGTTTGTTGTTGGAATTGATATTTGCAAATGTTAGAGTGGATTATTATAAGGCGAATAAGTGCGTTATCACGTTCTTTAGTAAGTTGTAATAGTTTTTTATTAGTTATACGTTTTTCAAAATAATTATATGTGGCATCGGTTATGTTTATTTTAGTTCGTGTAAATATACCTTCCCAAGGAGTATTTTTATGGATATTATTAACGTGAATTACAGGAATGAAATGATATTTATCATCTCTAATTAGGATTACATATTTGGAACGTTGAATATCATTATAAGGATTGCACATCATTTTAGATGCATTTTTATCAAATATTAAAATATTTGCACCATCTTTATTTAACCATTCGATTGGTTTAGAAAATAAATCTAAGAAATGAGTATAATTCTTATATTCATTTTCATTTAATATATGTCCAATATAATTATAAAATGCACTATAAATTTTATATGATATAATTAATTTTTTGATATTTGTTATATCATCAGTGATATCATAAAGTGCTGTGGTGTGTTTGCCATTGTCTTTACTATCTTTATTTATGTTATGTAGTTTGATAGCATTGTTAACATAATTAGTTAACTGTGTATTGTCTTGAATATGATAGTTTAAAAATTCGATATCTTTATATTTCACTTTCTCTAGAATAGAATAATCAATATCTAGAATATTGAAGAATAGTATATAGTTTTTCATAAATGTTGCAAATTTGTCGTAATCATATAATGAATTTGGTAATATATTATTGGATGAATAGATGTCAATTAATTCGCCATTGTTTAGATTAATAAATACTTCTGGAGTAAGTTTATTTGATATAAGACTTTTCAGACCTTGTAAAGACATTCCATAAATAACGGAAAATGTTTCTAGAATATTATCCTTTTTATTCTTATCAACACCAATACGTAAAAATAAATTACTATTATCCATTAATTGTGTTTGATTACGCAAAAATAAGTTTTGATGATTATTTAACATTATGTCTAGATTCTTAGGTAATAATCCACAACGACATTTATCTAAATCGGATATTTCATTGGTAATATATAATAATTCTATACTGCTTGAACATAATAGTGTTTCTTGTTTATCTTGTTGTTTTTTGGGCGAGTGTTTGTCTTCTTTATCAGTATGTTCTTCTTCTTCTAATTTTTGTCTGCATTCTTTATGCCCTGGTGGTTTAAATATTTGTTGTATTTCGCGTTTATTAGGGTCAAAATCTTCTGGTTTTTTCGAACCGCAACAAGGTATGCATAATTTTTGTGGATGGTCTGATGGTGCCATTAAATACGGATATGCTTCTTTTTCAGTCTGCTTTAATAATTCTGGCCATTCTGGATATTTATTAGGATCTTCCCATACAGAACCAGCAGGTTTACGAATAATAACAGTATATTTATCATCTAATTCAATTGTTTTGCGTTGATCTGGTGGAATTGCAATTCCATTAGTATAAGGGCTTTTTAATCCATATTCTATAAATTTTTTTACAGAAATTGGTTTATTAGCTTTATAATCCCATATACGTGGACAGATATAATAATTTCCACGATATTTAATATATCCATTAAAAGCTTCTGGGTCATCATAGCTTTCAATATCTTTTTTAGTTACAATATATGGTTGTTTCATATCTGTTGCCTGACAAGCACGTCCATATTCATATTTTTTCCCACCAATAATATCTGGGTCAAATAATTGTTTATCGAAAACGTCGCGCATTTCATTCATATATTTGGTAAAACTTAGTTTCTTATTTTTGCCGAATATTTTTGCGAGTTCAATATGTTTGTAATCATTATCTTCGTTGGATTTAGATTTGGTTTTATCATCTTGTATTTTTTCAAATTGTATTAATCTTGCTAAATCTTTAATATTTAAATCTTGTGTAGATTTCCTAATATCATTATCAAGTTCTGACTCATCTTTAAGTTTTGAAGGCACATCTAAATCTATATCTATATCTAGATCAAGATTAATATCTAAGTCTAAATCAAAATCAAAGCCAATATCATCTTTTTCACTATCTTTTTCATTTACAACTGATTTATCCGATTTAGAAATACTTTTACCTTTCTTAGTTATGTCTAATAATGAATATTTTGATTTATTACTATCTTCATTAAATGTACCTTTTTCAATATCATGTGCAATATTTGAAAGAATAGATTTTAAATAAAATAGGATTAGTTTTATAGAATGATATTTATCAACATTCTCAAATTTCAAATCTACTGCACCACTACTATCAACTTTAAATTCCACTTCGATTGCGTATAAAAGTGATTCTTGTGATTTTATTGTAATATTATCTAAATTTTCATATATTTTTTTTACTTTATCCTCAGTAATTAAAAATAGTTTCTGACAATTTTTAAATAAGTTATCTAGAAAGACCTTATTTGGTTTATCACCCATTCTCTTAACACTCACACCTAGAAAATTAACAATATTTTCATCACTATAAAATTTATTAACTTGTTTATAAAATATTTTTAATGCAGTAGTACCAGCATTAATATTAGTGCTAACAATAAATTGATGACAAGCACTAAAATATTTCTTAATTCGTGTTAATAGTAATTTTACATCTAATTTGCCATGATTCTTTTTATTTTCATCTATTGTTTGTAATTTGTCAATATCTAAGTGTGCATTCATAATTATATTACCATTTAGTAATGTAGAATAATTAATACTTTCAGAATATTCATTGAATACATTAGAAATATTAGGTTCAATTAGTTTTTTAGCATTAATAATTTTTTTAATATATTTGATTGTTTTAGGCACCAATTTAAGATATTGCATTAATGTATCACTAATTCGCAGATTATTATCATCATCAAAATATACTATAGTGTAGCCATTACTATAGAAATTTATTGTTAATATTATATTTTTGCTAATACGCCATTTATGTTGGATATAATCGCCAGGAACGTTATATTTTGTACTATTTTTAAGAAATTCTGTATTAATTAGTAATTTGTTAATTTCTAGATAGGTGTGATTTAATAAGAAATTTTTATTTAGTTTAATGTATTTAACTTCATCACTGGAAACATATTTAATTACTGGAATATAATATGTTGTTGATAAATTGTTATATAGATTTTTCAAATCATAGGTAATATTTAATTTGTTGCTTAAGGAATCGAATATTATATTGCGACAGAAACAATCATCTATAGTTAGTATGTTATCATTATAAATATTTTTTCTAATAGTGTTTAGTTTAAATTTGGAATATATACTAGAATAGATATCATCGTTTTGTGATGGTGTTAATTTAGTTTCTATTTGAGGAAAATAAAATTCTTGCATATTTTTTGGAAATATTGATTTAACTTCATCAAATGTGATTACAAAATATTCATTATTTATTGTTTTATTAAAGAATGATAAATTTAGACTTAAATTGTCATCTCCTTCAGTATTTATTGTTTGCTCAATAAAAAATTTAATATCTTTTATTAAATATTTTCTATTATCTTTATTAATATCCTTTTCAGCATCCTTTTTGGCATCTGTACTTGTTTTGGTGTGCATTTCTTGTAAATCTGATTGGTTTTCATTACGCAAATTGTTAATAATATAATCTATATTCTGGTATCCATAGTAATAATATTTTGCACCTTCTGAAACATAACTATATTTTATTGTTAATATTGTTGGCATAGAAATAAGTAAATGATAGATATCTTCATTATTAAGACAATCTTCGTATATGTATGTGTCTTTAGTTATAAAACTAACTTCATTGGGGGTGTCTTTATATTTTGCTTGTAATAATGTTTTTAATTTTTTATTAATTTGTTTTTTCGAAAGATATGTAATTTTATATAATCGATTAAAAAAATCTTCATTACTTAGTTCAGTATTATTTTCAAATATGTAATTAAGTAAGTTTATAAAGTGTTTATAATCTAGATTTCTAGAAAACTTGTATAATAATATATTATGTGGTTGGTAATTTGAAATATTTTTACCAATAAATTTACTTAATTTTTCTTTAATTGCTTCATATATTATTATTCTAGCGTGATTAATATTTAGATTTTCTTCTAGATAATGATAAACAAAATATATGTTATAATCTTGTATGTTTCCAAATTTGGTATTATAATGTGGAATGGCTTCCTCTAATTGTTTAATATCTATACTAGTTAATTTTTGCTTTTTTTCTAGCTTTGCTAAAATATTTACTATATTTTCTGGTCTATATCCAACAAAAATAAATTTATTCTCTAATTCACCTTCTTTTATATTTCGTAATACTACTTTTATTATAGTTAGAGAATTCAATGATTTACATACTGTTATATCCTTATCTATCATTTTAGAGTGTATCACTATATTACTATATATTACTATTATAATTTTTATTTTTTCTGACTAGAAAACCTATTATGCTTTTTATTATGCTTTTCATACTTTTATCTCTGCATATTTTAGAAATAAAACACCATAGAAAATATTATAGTTCTTAAAAATGTTTGATATTGTATCTATAATTATTATAATTTCACTTATTCTCATTATTTATAAATATTTTGAACAATCTACTTATGATGTAGTAATGGTTCAATCTAAAATTAATGGAAAATCATATTTGGTTCGTAATTTACCTGATAAACAGGAAGCAGCAGATTTACTAGGTAAATTATCAGTCAAACTAGAAAAATTAGTAAATATTATTAAAACAGAAGGTTATGAAACAATATATTCAAAATACTTAAAAGGTGAAGTAGTTAAAGAAACAACAAATCCTGATAAATATAAAAAAGATTTAATACAAGGTCAAGAAGGTGGAAGTAGCGACAGTCAACAATTAGAAAAACAAGTGAAAAATAAACTAAAAGATGATATCGCCAGATTAGTATCTAATTTTAACCCAGATGCATTTAGTGAAACTACACCCGACGCAAAATATACATCATATTCAGTTAATAAAGGTGAGAAAATAGTTTTCTGTTTACGAGATAAA
>Ga0214921_10011063_pt1 | contig 11032 bp, 11 predicted proteins | sample LL1505_MetaG_FD_177992 | JGI IMG/M metagenome (GOLD analysis project Ga0214921, IMG submission 177992) | Freshwater microbial communities from Lake Lanier, Atlanta, Georgia, United States - LL-1505 | ecosystem: Environmental > Aquatic > Freshwater > Lake | place: USA: Georgia | collected...
ACTCGCCGGAGCATTATTTTGACTACCTGCGCGGTTCCTTGGCGGAGTTCACGCCGGTGAAGGTGGACGACGTGACGCGCACGGGCTGGATCAGCGACCGAGCGGCCGCTTTTCTGGCACTCGGGCGTCCAGTCATCACGGAATCCACGGCTGCAGAGAAATACCTTCCCGCCGAGAGTGGTTTTCTCTGGATGCATGATCAGACCACGGCCGTGGAATGCGCCCGCCGAGTCCTTCTAGACTGGGATCGCCTCTCACGTGCCGCTCGCGAGTGTGCTGTGGAGTGTTTCGATTCGGTAAAAAATCTCCGCCGCATTCTTGGTTGAAAGCTTGTGGTCATCCGTGCGGTGGATTGACTCAAAAAATTTGGGCGCGATGATGGTTTGATGCGGAATTTTCAAGCAGCCAGTCTCCAGGTATCTGGGCTTTATGAAGAGGCGAAAGGTCTCGATGCTGCGCATCGCCTGCGAGATCGTCTGAAGACGCCAGCCCGTATGGCGTTTGCTTTTGCGACTCCGGATTACCTGCCCCACATTGCTGAGCTGTGTGACACGCTTCGCGTGGATGGTCATATTCAGGACATCGTTGGTTGCACTGCTGCGGGGTATATTGAGGGAAAAAACGAGTTTGAAACGGGTTCTGGATTTTCTGTTATCGCCATCCAAGGCGAGTTCGGAGATCCCGTGGCGCTCAACGAATCAGATTTTCCCACCGCTGTAAGCCCCAACGCCTGGATCACCCTCGCCAATCCGTTTGTTTTTCCGATCGAGGAATTTATTAACTCCTCAAACCTTCAATCTCCGAGAGTGAATATCGTGGGCGGCTTTGCGAGTGGAGGAGGTGCCGATACAACGGCTGTATTCATCAATGGAAATACGGTGGATGCGGCGGCGGTGTCTGTTTTGGGAAGCACCTCGATTGTTCCTGTGCTGAGCCAAGGCTGCCGTCCGATCGGCGAGCCATTCACTGTGACCCGTGCCGACCAAAACGTGATTTATGCGCTAGGTGGTCAGCCTGCATACCGTGCGTTGGAAAACGCATTCGAGACCCTCACCGACGAGGAAAAATCAAATGCCAGAGGCAATCTTTTCGCGGGTCTTGCGGGTTCAGAATATGTGCACGAGTTCCACTCGGGTGATTTTTTGGTGAAAAATATCATCGGTGCGGACCCTGCATCTGGTGCGGTGGTGATCGCCGGCATCCCTCGCGTTGGCCAGACTCTTCAATACCAACTTCGGAATTCCACTGCTGCTCTTGATGATCTCGGGCGCGCCTACGAGCCGGCACGTCTCGCAAAAAGAAAGGCCTACGGATCGCTCCTCTTTTCCTGCCTTGGACGGGGAGAGAAGTTTTTTGGCATGGCAAACCGGGATGCTTCGGAGCTTTCGGAGTCCATCGGGGACAAACCGATCGCAGGGTGTTTTTGCAATGGTGAAATCGGCCCAGTACGTTCTTTGAATGCGCTCCATACTTACACGGCTGCGGCAGCAGTGTTTATTGAGAAGTCGCCTTAAGTCTGTATAGTGAGGAGTCTGTGACCAAGTTTCTTGCCGCCGCCATCGTGATTTTTCTGCTTGCTGGAACAGCTTTTTACAAAGGCTGGCCGCCATTCTCAGCGGCGGAAAAAATCGAAGATTTTCCCACCTACAAAGCTCGCAGAGCCGAGATCGCCCCCGAGTTGCCTCTAGCTGGTGAAGTGAAGCCCTCTTTGCAAGTCGATGTGAAGCCAGAGATCGGCGGTAAAATTCGCCGTATTCATGTGATCCCCGGACAGAGTGTGAAAAAAGGTGACCTCTTGGTGACGATTGACGATACCGATTTGCTCAATGAGCGGGCCGCCGCCGAAGCTGAAATCGAGGGCGCGCGCCTCACGATGGGAAAATCCAAAGGCAACTTTGATCGCGCCCACCAGCTCCATGAGCGCAAGCTCCTCAGTGAGGAAGCTTTTTTGAACATGATGGCCGATTTTCGCATTGAGGAAAATGGCTTGGATAAAGCGCTCCGTAGGAGGCAGACCGTTGACGACCGCCTGGCTAAGACGCGGGTTCTTGCCCCTTTCGATGGCACCGTACTCGAGATTCCCGTGAGCGAGGGGCAGGTCGTCGTGGGCGCTGCGAGCGTCAATTCTGGCACCAGCCTTATGATTTTTGCCGATCTCTCGAGTCTTCTCGTCATCTCCCAAGTCAACCAGCTTGATGCACCCAAACTGAGCCTAGGCCAGGAACTGATCCTTCAATCTCCTGATTCCAACGAAGCCACAGCCGCTGCAAAAATTTACTTCATTGCCCCGCTGGCGAATGTGAAAAATAACATCAAAGGATTCGAGGTTCGGGGGCTGATCAACCGCAATGATGCGGGACTCAAGCCGGGTGTCTCGGTCAGCGTGCGCTTGGCACTTCCAAAGGCCAACGGCATCGCCGTCCCGATCGGTGCGATTTTTGAGAATGGTGGGCACAAGGTGGCCTACGTGCTCGAAGGCACGAAGCCGATCCGCCGCGAAGTCACCGTGGGAGCGATCGACTCCACGCAGGCGGAAATCCAATCAGGCATTAGCGAAGGCGAGGATGTGCTATTGGTCGAACCTCCCGAGCCCTCAAAAAAACACAAATCGTGAGCCTGATTCACCTCGAAGGTCTCAGCAAAGTCTATCGCGTGGGTGATCAGGAAATCCGGGCTCTGGATCAAATCAATCTTCGCATCGAAGAGGGCGAATTCCTCTCGATCATTGGCTCCAGCGGCAGCGGCAAATCAACGCTCATGCATCTTCTCGGGTGTCTCGACACCCCCACTTCGGGCCGCATGGAAATCTGCGGAAAAGACCTTGCGAAGGCCTCTGGCGACGAGCTTGCACGCGTCCGCAACCGCGAGATCGGTTTTGTTTTCCAAGCGTTCAACCTGTTGCCGAAACTTGATGTCGTCTCAAATATCGCGTTGCCTTTGGTCTATGCGGGTGTTCCGACGGCCGAGCGTCTCGTCCGCGCTAAAAAAGCCGCCGCCGACGTGGGGCTTGGCGAGCGTCTTTCAAACCGCCCTCCGCAGCTCAGTGGCGGCCAGTGCCAGCGCGTTGCCATAGCCCGCGCCCTCGTCAACAATCCTCGAATCCTCTTTGCCGACGAGCCGACCGGGAACTTGGATTCCGCAACCGGCCGTATGATTTTAGAGATGTTCGATGCGCTTCATGCGGCAGGAAGAACCATCGTTCTGGTCACGCACGATCCTGCCATCGCAGCGCACTCACGCCGAGTTATCGAAATCTGCGACGGTCGAATAACGCGGGAATACAAGCCATGAATCCGCTCGTCGCCATCTCCATCGGCTTGCGGGAAATCTCCGCTCATAAATTCCGCACGTGTCTATCCATGCTTGGCATCGTGCTCGGGGTAAGCAGCCTCATCGCCACGATGGCCCTCACGCGCGGAATTGAGGATGGAACCCGCAAATTTATGCAGCAGATGGGTGGGTTGGAATTTGTCTCCATCGTCAACAAGGAGCCATCCAGTAAAAAATTCGAATTTGCGAATCTCTCTCCCGGTCGGACTCTCCGTGATGCGGAGGCGCTCAAGCAATCGGCCAATTTCCTTTCCCATGTTTCGCCCGAGATTCTGCTAAGCACGGCCGTTGCCACCGATGGGGGAGGGAATCCTGACCGCCGCATGGTGAGGGGTGTATATCCGGATCACTTCGTCATCGGCATGCACCAGATTCACGCTGGACGTTTCCTGACGCCTCTTGATGTCGAACGCGGTTCGCGTAGTGCGGTCTTGGGTGATTCGGTTGCCAAGCAGCTTTGGCCTGACACCCCGGCAGAGCTTGCTGTCGGGAAAACCATTCTCATTGACTCCCGGCCTTTTGTGGTTGTTGGGGTTCTTGCACTCTACGAGATGGAGGAGCAGGCTCGCTCTCGCAAATCAGGTCGAAGCGTGAGTCGCCGCTATGACCCCTTCCGCCAGAAAAATGAGACGGTCCTCATCCCGTTTAACACCATGTTTCACGAACTCCGTTCGGGCGTATTTCCCTTGGATTCGCTCGATACAATGAAACTTGAGACGCTCACGGTGAGGGTGGACGATTTGGATCACTTCCAACCGGCTCTTGAGCAGATCAGATCCATATTGGACATCACCCACCGCGGGGTGGATGACTACGATCTGGAAACGCGGCAGGACTGGTTCGACCGCATGGAGAGCAGTGTGCGCGCAGCCCGCCTCAGTGGAGGCCTCATCTCCACGATCAGCCTCGTCGTGGGAGGTATCGGGATCATGAACATCATGCTCGCCAGCATTTCTGAGCGTGTTCGTGAGATCGGCATTCGTCTTGCGGTTGGCGCCCGCCAGCGGGACATCTTCTGGCAAATCCTCATCGAGAGTGTTCTCGTATCGTTTCTAGGCGGCCTTCTTGGAATTTTGGCCTCGCTCGGCCTTATCGAAATCCTCAAATCCATCTCGCCAACAGAAAATGTCCCTGTGCTCACACTTGATGCGATTTTTTTGGCGGTCGGCTTCGCCATCGTTGCCGGTCTCTTCTCTGGCCTGTATCCAGCGGCCAAGGCGTCCAGCATTGATCCTATCACCGCCCTCCGCTACGAGTAGCCAAGTTCATCTGAACGCGGGTGGTGTGGTTGTGCAGGGGAGATGAGGCGGAAATTCTGCGGTCCCGCGTCAGCGCCTACCAAGTGTAACGAACTTTGTATGACACCGTTTTTTCCTCATTGGGCTTGAGGGAGACGCGGAACTCGATGGTTTGCGCGTCGGTTTTATTGAAATCGTGAGTTTTTTCTTCGATCGACCAATTTGCCCAGCGGAAGAGGTGCTCAACAACACGGATTTCGATCGTTTCTTTTTTGCGGTTCCGAAGTTTGATTTCAAATGATTCGTCGAAAACATGGTTGCTTTCATTGACCTTGAAGTCGGTCCGCTTGCGTTCTCCTACGAGGTCGAAACTATCGCCAATGTAAAGCCGCACGCGCTCCCCTTTCGGAGTGTGTTCGATGGTGTTTTCTCCGACGAACTCGAGTTGGCGATCCCCGTCTTGGGAGTAAAATCGGACCCGGCCTTTCGGTAGGGGAATGCCAAGTTGATTCCTCTCGGAATTTTCGAATTCGCGATAGACGGTGATTTTTTTGTTGGATGTCGCCCCATAGCTTGGGTCTGCACCCGCGCTGATGCCAACGCGCCAGCCTCCCAAGGCCGCTCCGTCGTAAACATAAATCCGCTCGGCTTTCACTCCCGTAGCGCGCAGAAATTCCACTTGTTTGGTTTCCATGTCCCGAAGCGTGGTCAAATTCGCCAACGAGTAGAGGTGAAATTCATCGAAGGCTTTTTCAGAAACCATCGGGGGTTCATTCATTGACATTTGAGATTTCATGGCAAACGCGCGGACCATATCGGCGCGTGGCTCCTGCACTTTATTGACTTCGCCAGCCATGAGTTTGATTTTGGCATTTTGAAAGCTCGCCCCGCTGTTGTTCTGCATGGTGATCCAGCCAACGAAGTCCACGAGCTCGCCTTTCTCCGTGGCGATGAGGTTGTAACTCGCTTGCCAAGAGAATCCATTCGTGACATATGCAACTTCTGCATCAACTTTTGTGGCCGCCGGGGAGTTGATTTTCCAAAAAAGGGCAGGCTTGAGAATGTTTTCCTCTCCTAACGAAGGGAAAATCGGCTCCCCCGGCAGGGAAAATTGGAGTTTTCCATCGATTTCCACAATCGGATCAACGGATGCACCGCCCGGAACATAGCCGCTGCGAATGATTTTTGCTGGGATCGTTTGGTCTGGCTTGTTGGCCTCGTGACGAATGAAGTCGAGGGATTTTCCTTCGAAAAAGGAAAGCAGCATCGGCTCGGAAACGGGGTCGTTGCGGTAGGATTGCTCCAGAATCTGCAGGTTGGTTTTGCCCGCAATGTCCCGCAGGATGACAGAATCTGGTTCCAGCTTGGCGGTTGCCCCCGAGAAGGTGATTTGGTTTGAGCCAACCCCGAGATTTATTGGCAACGTATCGCGGACTACCGCAAAACCTTGGTTGTAAATAGTTATTGATGCATCGGCCGCAAATATTATCGGGGCCGTGAGAAAAATAAGAAGGCAGTATTTCTTCATAAAATCAAGAGGAGCAGGACCAATGGCTCGGTAACTCTTTGCTCCCCCAAAAGAAAATGCAGCAAAAATTCCTTTTCGCACCTCGTTTTTTCAATCAACTAGGGTCCAGCTGCCATCTCGCGGCGGGTCAGGCTATGGAAGCCTCCTGACCAACACGCTGATTGGCAAATCCTGCAACTTTGTGTGCTCCAGTATTTCAAAGCCACAGCGCTGAAAGAGTTTTTGTGTGGACTCCGTAAAAACATGCAAGCAATCCGCTTCTGCAGCAGTGGCAAGCTCGATAGCTGCTTGCACAAGCTCCAAGCCGCATCCCCGCCCCCTCCTCTGAGGGACGATATACAGACTCGCAAGCCACGGATCCAAATCCGGCCGTGCTGGACAATCGCCGAAAACCACACTCACCGATCCCACCAATTCCATGCCCTCATGTAAAACAAGCGTCGCAGGTAAGGAGCCATCCGCTTTTTGATTCAAAAACTCTGCAAGAGCAGTCTGCACATCCCAATCCGCGTAAAGATGTTTCCATTCCGCAGCATGCGAGGCGGCCAGCTCATCACGAAAAAATGAAACATCCGCTAGGTGCGAAATCATAGGAAACGAGGTTCTAAAAATGGCCCCTAGTTTTCGGGCCGGAAATCCCTCGCGAGCAATTCCTGCACTGCGCGCATGGCTTCCTGCAATTCCTTACGCAGAGCCTCTGCTTTAGGCGAGGGGTCGAGTGGTGGCGTGAAAACGCCGGCACACCGGGTCGCGAGTGGTCGGTGTGCGCGCTCGTCACCCAGCAGAGCGAGTAGCTCCCGCACGCGGTCGCTCCCCTTGCGCGCCTCCGTGATTTTTATCAAGGCCTGCGCCTCGGTGATTTCGCCCGCTGAAACGGCGAGCAGTTGGCGGCAATCAAACGCCCGGCAGCGCTGTGGCCGATCTTTATAAATCCGGCAGCAATTCCCGATATGAGCCGGGCAGGGTTGAAGAAACTGCAATTCCCCATCGCGGCGCCTGGTTTTGATTCCTTTGGCCGATAAGGCGCGCAGCTGGTCCTCGGGTTGGACAGCCATTCCATGGAAAAGCACACCATTGCAGCACATGCCACACGCCGCGCAGAGGCGTTCGGCCGAGTCATTCAAAAGTTCGTTTGTATCTGGCGCAGGCGAATGGGGTGCGGGTGTCTCGCTTGGCCCGGCAGAAGCCAGGGGCGGCTCCATTTTCGAAGTGATTTTGGTAGTTTTCATAGTTTCTCAGGCGACCCGGCCCCGCATCTTTTTGGTCTCGGCGCGTCGGCGCTTGGATTCGACCAGCTTCGCCTTTGTGCCGCGTGAGCGTGTCGCCTTTCTCCGCCGTTCGCGAGCTGCCTCTGCCAGAAGGGCTTTTTTTTTCGCCTCCGCAGCATCCTTGATCTTCCGAAGAAGCCTCCGTCGAGCCGTCTCACGATTCATCGCCTGCGAACGGGAATCTGACACCGTCACCATGAGCCCAGTGGGTGTGTGCCGCAGCGTCACAGCGGTGGAGACCTTGTTCACATGCTGCCCGCCCGGTCCACTGGAGCGCGAGAACATTTCCTCAAAGTCGGATTCGGGCAGTTTTTTCATGCGGAATGGTCGTGTGAACTTCTATCCAAAAAACAATTTTTTCGACAGAACCGAAATTCAAAATCATCCCATCATCGTAAAAAATGGCAGGGCTCCGCCTCCAAATTTACGGCGTGAAGATCGCCGTGCCGCTCTGAACACTATTGATTGAGTCGAGATGAGAGGCGAAGGTTAGAAAATGGCCAACGTTCAACTCAAAAAGCCGAATTGCCTCTTTGGGGCATTCCTCGGAGACGCGCTCTCGATGCCGGTCCATTGGTATTATGACCGAGCGGCACTGGCGCGGGATTACGGGCGCATCGTGAATCTTGTCGCACCGAAGAATCCGCACGCGGACAGCATTCTTTGGCGTTCAAGCTATGCGGCGCTGAATCCCAAGGGCGAAATCTTGCACGGTCAGGCGAAATACTGGGGCCAGCGCGGCGTTCATTATCACCAGTTTCTCCAAGCGGGCGAGAATACCCTGAATATGCAACTCGCGCTGGCCTTGCTCGCGATGTTGTGCGAACGCAAAGATTACGACCGCGCAGCCTATCTCGAGCTCTACATCGATTTCATGACCACGCCTGGCCGGCACCACGATACCTATGTCGAGGAATGTCACCGCAACTTCTTTACCAAATTCGCGCGCGGGAAAAAACCAGAAGACTGCGGGGGCGAAGATATCCACATTGGAGGATTGGCCCATGTGCCGATTCTTGCGGCTTGGTTTGCGGAGGATGAAACTCGCGCTCTCAAAGTCGTGCACGACCATGTTCGCACAACACATCGCGGAGAACTCGTCGAAACAGCCGCACGCGACCTCACCAAAATGCTTGTGGCTATCCTGAACGGCGGCGGCGTGCGCGAGAGCATCGAGAAATTTGGCAACGGATGGGTCGGACGTAGGCAGTTGGAAGCCTGGGCCGAGCGTCCCGACGAAGAAGTCATTGGCTCAATCCTGAGCCCGGCCTGCTACCTCAAGGATGCCTTTCCAGCCTCGCTCTTTCTGGCTTGGAAATACTTCAACAACCTTGAATCGGCCCTCATCGCCAACGCAAACCTTGGAGGTGACAACTGCCATCGCGGTATTGTCGTCGGGGCCTTGGTCGGAGCTGGCGGTGCAGCGGTTCCAGAACGATGGAGAGAGACGCTTCTCTGTCGAGATCGCCTGGCCTGCTGAAATGCGCTCGCCAAGGCGGAGGCACTAGCCCGTATTTCTCAGGATGCCGCGAGGAGGGGCTATTTTTTAGGAGTGAGGCGCAGCATGACTTCGTTGCGCCGCAAAAATGAGGGAGTCCAAGGCGGGTCGAAATAGCCGTAGATCGGCAGCTCGACGGCGGTGAGCGTTTTGTCGGCAATCCAACTTCTCAGGAGAGCCAGACATTCCGATTCCTTCACTGCGGACCGAGACCCGCTGAACCGAAGCACAGCGAATCGGCCTGCAGGAATTTTTTTAACGCTCACCGAGGAGTCCATGGGTGCCGGCGCGTTTTCAGCAGAGGCCTTAGCTGGCAGGACAAATGCCATCGTGTGGAGATCTTGGGAAATGAACACAGGCGTCGTCATGGCAAGAGATTCCCGGCTTTTGTTGTTGCCTGTGATGTAGCGAAACAATTTGCCGAAGCCTGAATTTTCCCCACCGCCCGCTTGCGGCATGGGCGTTTCGACAATGGTCAACGCTGGATAGTCACGCAGCTCGTAGTGGCCATTCGACAGGACCGCAGAGTATGGCGCCGATTCATATCCCGAACGCGAGGTCTTGCAGCCCCAAATGGATAAAGCAACGCCCATAAGGACGAGCACAGAGACGATCAATGAAGAATTCATGATAATAATCTACCAGCGACTCAAAAAAACGCGAACTTCATGCCTGCTCGTGCTTGTAAAAATTCGCCACAGCATCGGCTACGGGCTGCTACCCCGGGGGATTATCGTGCTACGTCAACGGGCTGTTTCGATTGCGGTGGAGTTCGGGCTTGATGCAGGCCTCGACTTTTGGGCTGACCAGAAATTGTTCGCCGAGGAATTCCTTCAGTTCGTTGAGAATGGGCTGCGGGTTGGCGATGAGGTCGGGGAAGGAGATTTCGAGCAGCTCGACGCGGTCGCTTTTTTTGAGGACTTCTCGGATTTGCTGGCTGTGGCTCTCTTGGGCTTCGATGAGGTGGGTTTTTTCGGATTTGGGCAGTTTGCCTTGGCGCGCAAGCATGGCCCACTGGGAATCAACGACCTGTGCGACGGGTCGCAGCATGTAGAGGATTTTGTAGCGGTGCTTGCCGGGCAGGTTGGGGAGCAAGGCGGAGATCACTTTCACGGCTTTGCCAGTGGCGGGCTCAATGAGGCGGGGATTTTTGGCGAGTTTTTTGATTTCCTCCCATTCGTAGTAGCCCTCGGGATTGTCCTCGTCGGCAAGGCGCTTGGCATCGGTCATGAGAGGCAGGCCGCCGGCTTGGAGGATTTGCATCATGAGGCTGGTGCCGGAGCGCGGCAGACCGGAAACGATGAGAAAATCGAGGGGCTCGATGGCGTCGTATTCGGCTTTGAGGCGTTTGGTCTCGGCGAGTTTGATGGCATCCTCCGCTGCGCGGACCGCGGCGCGGGCATCGGTGGCCTTGCGGAGGGCGGCCAATTGATCGCGAGCTTGGATTTTTTCGTCGAGCAAGACTTTGTGGCTCTGCATCTCACAAATCGAGGCTTTGTCGATCTGGCCGAGGAGGCGATAGACGCGGGAGAGGAGGCGCTGGGCGCGAACGAATTTCGGCGCGAGGCGCAGGCAGTTCAGGAGCGGGCGCTCGGCTTGGGCGAATTGCTCGACTTGGATGAGCGCGGCCCCGAGGAGGAAATGCCCGAGCGGATTTCCGTATTGGAAGCTGATGGCTTCCAAGGCGGATCCGACCGCTTCGGCGGCGCGTCCGCTGTGGAGATGGATGCGGGTGAGTGTGAGGAAGGCCTGGGGATTGTGCGGATCGGCTATGAGGACCTGGCGCGCGGCGGCTTCGGCATTTTCCCATTGGCGGAGGGCGAGATAGCTCTGCGCGAGCATGAGCTGGAGGCCCGCTTCGGCAGGGTTCTTTTCCCGCACACGCTCGAGCGCGCTCAAAGCGGCAAAGAAGTCTTTTTTCTGGATGGCGATGGAGGCCTTGATGAGATCGGCCTGCTCGGTGCGGCTGAAGGTCTCGGAAGCTCGGGCGATCGTGGCATCCGCCTCATCGAGGAGGCCGAGTTGGAGCTGGCAGGTGGCTAGCACCTGGGCGTAGTCGGTGCGGGCGGGTTGGGCGTGGTAGCAGGCCTCGAGGAGCGGCAGGGCCATTTCGTAGCGTTGCCCATACATGCAGGCGCGGGCCATATTCCAATCGTTCTCGCGCTCGGTC
>Ga0214921_10011064_pt1 | contig 11032 bp, 11 predicted proteins | sample LL1505_MetaG_FD_177992 | JGI IMG/M metagenome (GOLD analysis project Ga0214921, IMG submission 177992) | Freshwater microbial communities from Lake Lanier, Atlanta, Georgia, United States - LL-1505 | ecosystem: Environmental > Aquatic > Freshwater > Lake | place: USA: Georgia | collected...
AGTAACAACTTCTGTTGATTCACTTACAGTTTCTTCTTTTGGTGAACCTTTCCACTCTGTTTTAGGTACATACTTCCATTGGTTTCCTGCCATTTGGTTAGCTTGTGTATCAGATACTCTGATGATATTTCCTGTTTTTGTATTTTTTAAGCACTTCATAGTTTCCTCCATGTTTTAATTAATATAATATACACATTTAAATTCACAAAACAAAATAATCAATAGGGACAGTTCCTTCACTTCTGTCTTGTCTCTCCGTAGCAGTCAGCACTATTGATATTTGATGGATGAAAAACATCTATTCTTCTTGCGGACTTCCATCGGAGTCCCATATCTTATAAAAATCTACTACCTTGTCTTCTTCTTGCTTCTTCAGCTTCCCTATACCAACGAATCCAAGTTAATGAAACATCAACTGGAGCAAGTATCCAAGCCATTACTAAAACCATAATAGTATCTAATTCTGGTGAACCACCTGTGGGGTCGTTAGAATATCTTTTGTCTAAATTTTTAAACAATTGATACAAACAATAAATAACACAAATAACATAATAACCTATAAACATAATTTTATTTTTTAAATATTTCCATTTTAGTTAAATCAGGCCAATCATTTACATCCCATTGTCTCGGTTGAGTGATGATTGCCATAGGTAACTTATCCAACCCCATTTGGGCAGTTTCAGGAGTCATATAATAATGATATCCGATTGTGTCGATATTTTGTTCTCTCCATGGTATATTAGGTAGTCTACCATCATATGACATTTTTTTTAATTCAATTGCGGCTTCTTTATTGTCTGTTAATATCATACCACCTCTACCTAATGATAAATGTTTTTGATATTGAAAACTAATTGACATAAACGTTTTTGGAATGTAACTATTTGGTTTCCATAAAACTGCAGCATCAATAACACTATATGAAACGTGATAAAAATCTTTCCATTTTTGGTCCGTCCAATTTAAACCCAAATTAAGTTTAGTCGATAAAAAAGGTATTGAAATGTAAGTATGTTTTGGAACCATTATTGATTTCACATTACTATAACGTAACGATAATTCAACTCCGTGAGTACAACTATCTACCGCAATTGCATAAGGAGAACCAAAAAATTTAGCAATTTCCTCTTCAAATTTATTTACGGTTTCAAAGTTCATATTGCAAATATAAGAAAAATATTTGTAATATACAAATTTTTATAGAATTTATTTTTTATGATATCAAATATACTAGCGATTTTCAAAACACTTTGGTAAAAATTCAGGAACTTTATTGTTACCTATATTTTGATAAAACACATCTTTATTATTTTTATAAAGTGTTACCAATTCTTTAGGGATATATTCATCTTTTTTTATAATGGAGATAGACCTATTTTTATTATAATCAAGTTTATCTTTTATTTTTTCATATAAAGAATTGTAATTTTCATTTTTCAACATATTAAGATTTTTTATGATACCTTCAATTCTTTTTTCTAATTCATTTTCAGAATCAAAACTATAATCAATTATTTCATCATACAATACAAACCCAAAATTTGTTAAGGATTTGTTATGGTTTTTTGAACTAAAACAAATAAATGGTTGGGATATTAAAACATTTTTAAATGTCTTTTCAGTTATAAAAATATCTTCATTGTTACATAGAGTTTCATTTACCACATTTAATAAACAATTATACTTTAAAAATTCTTCGGTGTAATATCCGTCGTATTCCGTGACAGATGAATTATTTTTTCTCGGCCAAATGTTAAGATTATCAATAGTTAGATTTTCTTCAACCCAATTTTTAAATTCATATTTTTTACCAATGTTACCTGCTAATTTAGTATAGTCACTAAACCAAGATATTTTTCCAAATTTAAACAAATCATTCCTTGAAATTTCATCCAATAACATCCCACGATGATATCTAGGTTTATTATTCTGATTTAAAAATAATTTATCAAAATTAGTTTCAATATTAATTTCTTGAATTGGTTTATCATAAACTTTAGTCATACCGTAGTACGAATAATGTAATAGATATGTTGGCCAAGTTATAAAAAAGACATTTTTTATTTTAGTCTTATTGTATAGTACATTTTGTTGACCACTGTATAAACAATAAAGAATGTTATTATTTGAGACCAATATATTCTCTAATTCTTCATAACATTTAGTGTTATTAAAATCATAACTGCTAAATGGTCTACTTGTATGTTCATGTAGATAATGGAAAAGAAATGTTGTTGAATGTTTGTCTTTAAAATAATTAACAAAAACATCATTAGGATTTTTATCACCATCAAACATCTGATTAAAATCAGAATCAAAAATAATCTTAAACATATGGTATTCCCAACGGGATTATTTTATTTTACTATACCTATTATTACCAACACCGGCACAAACCCTTGAACAATATTTGTTCTTTTCCATACAAGGATTTCCACAAACAGTACAATTATTATTCATTTCTTTATATGGATTTCCTTCATATAACTTTATGAAATCTTTACCATATTTGTTTTCAACATAATTAAATTCATTATTTAAATCTTCTCTAAATAATATTTTAAGATTTGAGATTGAATCTAACTTTACTTGTGTTTGATTATCAACAAATCCTTTTATTTCAATTATTTCGTTATTTTTAATAAAATCAGGAACATATTTTCTTTTCTTATTTTCCCAAATATATTCGTATGTTTTTTTATTTCTAATAAATGAATGTCCGTGGTCAATGTTATAAATTACCCAAGCAAGTTCATAACTACTATCACACCAATATCCTTTATACCAACCACTTTTACCCACACCCGAACCTTTCCTATAACCACCTGAAGATTTTAACCAACATTCTGGATGATATTTTTTAGGTTTGGATTTTAAATGATTTATTTCTTCACCACAACATAAACAAATAGATTTTACCCATTTTAATTTTTTACCTTTACTCCAAGGTGTTTTATTTAAATTAGCAACACTCTTTTTTTGTTTAGTTTCTTCACTAAAAACTCTACTATTTCTACATTCCAAAGAACAATAATTAATCAACCCCTTACTCGGTGTGAATTCAATTCCACATTTTTTACAACAAGACATTTATACTCTTTATAATAAATATCTCGTTGAACCCGAAAAGTCATCGTGATTAAAAAAAGTATTCGGTGCGGGAATCGAACCCGCGACTGGTCTTAGAAAGAGACCCGTGATAACCCCTTCACTAACCGAACTTTTCGGGACGAGTTAAGGTTTACTCATTGTCCCTACTTAATTGTTGTGTTTTGTTGAGGTAGTCAAACACGGTATTCACCGAAAATCACCATACTTTCATTATCGAAGAAATTTTTAAGTACGCTCGATAATACTATGAAGTTGTTAATTTACGTCTTAACAACTGACCCAATCGAGGAGACCTAAAAAGACGACCTGAAATCAGGATAGGATTCGAACCTACATCAATTCCTACATCTGCAGATGCGGTGAAAGCGCCGACTTTACCTGATTATTTTATCACTCAAATGGGTATTTGTTATAGTATCACAATCGGCGCACTGTACTCGGGTTAATTACTCCGTCTGTATCCAACAGCTTTATGTTGGCTTATAATTGGCTACTTTATTATAACTCACATTTTTATTTGTGATTAAAAAAGATCCCGTTTTTTTTCTACATTTAGCCCAAGCACCAGTAGGTCAGTGTTTTGGGTTTTGACTCGAGAAGTCTACAAGGTTTCCCCATTAGACCGTTACCACGGGCAAACTCTACAGCGGAGAGAGTAGGATTCGAACCCACGGGCCAGTTTCCCGGCCTCCTGATTTCAAGTCAGGTGCAATAGACCAACTCTACCATCTCTCCGTTGACACCTTTATTTATCCAACTCACAGGTGTCTTAGCTGTCCCCTTTCGGGTTAGGAATAATCATTTCGTCCTCACGAGGTCGGGGTGATGTCCCCTGACGTTCTTCCTATACGTCAATGTACGTTTCCATATGGTTGTCAAACCATTTCTCATCATATTGGACATACTATTCGGTGACTAACCGAACCGTGTGGACCAGATAGGGCTCGAACCTATAATCTTCACATTATGAGTGTGCTGCTTCAACCATTAAGCTACAAGTCCTATTAGTCTTTTCCTTACCTCTTAATAACCACATTGCCATCCCGGTGTTACTGCCGGGTGCTTACCACTAATGTGGAGTTAGTGGAGTGATTATCACGTTGCGCTCCCTGAGGGTCACGATCCCCCGACTTCAAAATTAACAGTTTTGCGCTCTACCAACTGAGCTAAGGAAGCGTGTTTGATTCCAACCCAACTTAAGTTGCACCATCCGTGTCATGCACTGGTTAACAAAGTCCTCGTTGAGTTAGTTTCAAAAAATTACAGGTTTTTCGTACCATCTATGTACATCATGACCGAAGTTTGGTTGGATTTACATCACGTCTCAGCAAACTTTACTCGGTGGTTACATTTTCGTATTGGGTTAATTACTCCCGACTTATAGTAACTCTACCCTCACCGTTCTACATCTAGATTCAAACGGATCTTTTGGGATTCATAGACAGTGGGGTTACACCACCGTCGTCACCTGTTGAGCCTCCACTCGGAATCGAACCAAGTTATCATGATTACAAGTCATGTGCATCGCCATCAATGCTTTAGAGGCTTATTTTTTATGTCAAAGAACCACTTATTTTACAAAGATAATAAATATATATGAATATACAAAATTATCTTTAAAAAAATATTGTGGGACATTCATCAGTAGATCAATTCAATAGTATTTATAGACAGACAAAAAATAAACGTATCTCTCTCAAGATATGACATATTATTATAATATGTAGTTCTGAGAGAATAGTAAACTCAGAACAATATGGAAAATTTAAGAACACTATCAATTAACATTAAAGAAAAAATCTTTTTAGGTTTTTTATACTTTGCAGTAACATGGGTAATATTAGCTATGATATTCGGTATTTCCATGGCAGTTTTAGAATTTTCAGGTCAAAGAGAAATAACAAGAGACATATCAAATTGGATTATGTGGAGGGTTGATGGTACGTTCAAGAACTCACCTGAAAACATATTCTATGTGGCTGAAGACCACATTTGGGTTGAGGGTGTTACCAATGAAGTTAAGATGGGTAAATTAGCTGGTAATAGAAATTTAGCTTTTGGTGTGAAGAACACATTAGAAGAATTTTTACAGGAGAAGGGGTATGATTTAACACCATCAGCACAATACAAATTAAAAGTTCAAATTATTTTTTTAGACGTTCTTACAACAAAAAAGAACGTATCCGTTTTTCATAAAAATGAAGAAGAAGTTGTCATTCGTATGAAAGGAACTTTATATAAGGATGGTAAAAAAGAAAAAGAAATAATGGTCGAAGAATCATCTTCAGAAATATCAATGTCAACATTAATTGTTGATGAGGGAGGTCAATTTAATCAAACGTCACTTAGTAACGCCTTAAAAAAATCGGCGGATAAATTAATAACCAAATTATTTGATAAATAATCATGAAAAAACTATTAACGCTACTTGGAATACTAGTAATATCCATAGCAACAAATGCTCAATTAACGGTCAATCAATCTGTAACTCCAACAACGGGATTAAAGGTTGGTGATACCATTTCAGTAAAATATACGGTTGTAAGAGGAACAACGACTCCACGTTATTTTTGGTTGAGGTATCAATTCAACAATAAGGCACTTGCATATGTTTCAACAACGTTCTCACAAGGAACATCAGTTCAAACATTCTACACAGGTTGGTCATCTTATAAGTTTACTTCAAGTGCTGCAAATAGTATTACGGCTAAAGATTTATATGCACAATATCTTATATCTCCATGGGGTTACGCAACTAATGCAGATTGGAATGTTGGCCAATTAACTGTTCAAAGAACGGACGCATCAATCAATGGAGATGTTGCAACTCAAAAATATGTAATCAAAGATTTGGGGACATATACCGACATCCACAAATTGGACTTATCATATTCAATTGACGCAACAAGTACATACATTACTCCAATTACAACTGATCCAGGTACAATGTCTTTAACAAATGTGACGGGTAACACATCTCAATTCAAATTAAGAGTGTTATTCCCAACCGGATATGATATTACAGCACATAGTGTTGCATTATTTCCAATAAAAACGGATGGTACAATTGATTTTACGGTAACACCCATTGCAACAAAAGTATTAGATGCGAGTGGTGAGGCAACATTTACAACAGAAGTGAAAGTGGGTGATAGTTTGGCGGTGTGGATGTATGGGGCAACAGGAAAAACTTTTATGAATAACATTATAACAGTATCGGATGCATATAGGGCGTTTTTAGGTATTTCACAAACTGACATCGCAGGTGTAAAAACTTATTTTACAAGACCACAATTACAAAAGAATATAGGTCAAATTACAAAGAGTAAAGGTGTGTTTAGTGAAAGCGATTCATACTATATGTTTGCATATGTAATGGGTATCGCAAATGTAAAGGATAGTGCATGGATTCCATTGAGTACAAATAGTGGTTTATATAAATGGTATAGTGGATTATTGAATCAAAGTTGGTTAGATGGTACACCTACTTACAAAACAAAAGTAACATCATCAAATCAATCGGTAGATATGGTATACACATGGGGTGGCGATTTGGATTGGTCTCATTCTTCTCATCCTGACACAATTGCTTCTAGAATTTCAACTGGTAACTATTCAAATTCAATAAAAGATAACACAGCTACAATCAAATCATTTGGGGTTCAATCAATGGAATATACACCAACGATTGAAAGTGCAAAATTGGGTTTAGTATCTACAATCACAAATGGTAAAGTAGTATTAACAGGAACATTAACAAAAGATGGATTAGCGGGATTAGAAGTAATCTTACAATATGACAATTCAAAATTAACATTTGATAATATATCATTTGACGCCGGTCCAAATGTAACTAACTTCTCAACAAACGGAGATGGTAGATTAACATTCGGTTCAATGGATCAAATGAAAACTGGTAGAATTAAAATAGGAACACCTTATAAATTAACTTTTATACCAAAAGAAACCATAACAAATACCGCAGGTTTATTCTATACAGTTTTAGCTGACGCGGTTGATGGAAACGGAAACAAAATCAACCTAATAGTTGAATAATGAGGAAGTTATTTCTAATATTATTTTTATTAACATCATTCATAACCTACTCTCAATCAGGAGTGGGTTATGTTAATTATACATCATATAAGACTCACAATGGAACTGGTATTACAAATCAGTATGCACAATTTCCATATACTGCGGCCGAATTTGACAATATATTAAATACTGCAAACTCAAATACAACCATAACAAGTACAGGAGAAGTTACTCTCGCAACTATGTGTAATGGTTCAACCGGAACACCACATTGGGGAGGTGATTTTTACGCAATTAAATTTGAATTTTGGTTTATCCCAAAAGAGACAGGAAGTTATAGGTTTGGTGTTAATTCGGATGATGCAAGTGATTTATCAGTAGACGGAACAATAATAACAACATATTATGGTGGACATGGTGCTAGTGGATATCAATATGGTTCAATAAATTTAGTAGCGGGTACATCTTATAAAATTGTTGCTAGATACCAAGAGTATGGTGGAGGTGATGCATTATATGTAAGATGGTCAAGACCAAGTGCACCAAATACATATTCATATTGGAATGAGGAAGTAACAAATATCAATAGTACACCTACTAAAAAAGCAGTATTAAAATTTAATTTGAATACCAATTTAACTGCAACCACATTTTCAGTAGGTTCGGCACTAAGTTCGACGGGTTTGGTTGATATAACAACATCATTAGATAGTACCAAAATATCAAGCGGAACTAAGGGAACAATCGTAGGTGGTGGAGTTGAATGGTCATATGTTGATTTGGGTACAACAAGCACATTACATATTGATATGAGAAAGTTTGGTAATACAACACCATCATCGGTTTCTCAAATAAAATTGTTAGACGTTTACGAAGGGAATGTTACCTATATTAGTAACGATGGTACTTGGGCTAATTATAGTGTTCCTTCCTCTTTAATTAAAGTAACTGATGGAACATCAACCAATAATCAATATATTAGAAATGGTGGTGGGTATTATGCATTCGCATGTGAGGTAACATTTGCATCAGTAATGGCATACAAAACACAAACAATAACTACAACAACTACAAATAATTTAACAACCCTATATAATAGTATTGTCACTGTATCGGATGTTTATTTGGCATTTAAGGAATTGGCAAATGGTGGAATATTTGGAAATCAAAGTGGTAACGAATTTACATATGGTATTCAGTATAAAAATGCAGATATAAACGACGATGGGTATTTCAATGAAAAAGATTGTTTTGCTTTACTACAAAATTTGACAGGTGTAAAAACATTAGTGGATACATTCAACTTAAATAAAACAATGAGAATTATACCACAAACAAAATATGATAGTATTGGTAAATCTAATTGGAATACATTTACAACACCATTAGGTAGTTCATACTCATTTGACATAAACACAGGTAAATCAAACGACACATTAAATTTAGCGGTGTCTTGGAAAGGTGATGTAAACTTATCACATTCAACCACTCCAAAATCAAATAACTTAACTACAATGTCGGTTAGAGGAATGAGTATTAGTAATGATATTAACGCATCTATAATTACAGAAGTAATTGGTGATAGTATTTATGTATATATTACATTAGACCCATTAGGACAAAATGTAGTAGGTACTCAATTCCAATTAAACTATGATAATTCGGTCTTAAAGTTTAAAGGAATACAATTTACTACAAATGGTTCACCTACTAACTACGCAACTGATAAGGGGAATTATATTAATTTAGGTTCTTTGATAAGTGATGGTAGTACAAGTTTGGATACGACAACAACATATAAGATTTCATTTTCATCAAATACGAAATTGAATAATATATTTGGTTTAATTTCAATAGGTTCAACGGACGCAGTTAATAAAGATGGAAAAACATTAAAAATAAAAATAAATTAAAAATTATGGAAATTAATTTTGGATATGATGAAATGAAAAATTTTATCATTAAAGGTGGAAAATATAAAATAGCAAATGTTAAGTGTTTTAGTTGGATTTATCCTAACCCTTCTAATAATTGGCAATATACGGAAGAAGAAGAATTTATAGAAGTGGCATACCAAATAGGTGATATTGCAAGTGAAGAATGGTTATGTAATGGTGAAAATAAACGAAAAGATAGCCTTATGATGTGGAATATTGAATCGGTTTTTTACAAAGAGATGAAAAATAAACTATTAAATTTATAATATAAGTGAAAAAATTATTATTAATCATATCGTTAGTTTTAATTGGATTTGTTACAAACGCACAAATTGTAAAACCTGATACATTACAATTATCACCAAAAGAATTATTTGGAGAAAGTGGTAATATGAATAACTTAGGTATATTAGAGTCTTATATTGATTTTTCAAAAGATGTCCTTTCATCATCAAACCTTTCAGTAGGTATAATTGGTAAACAAGTATCTACTACCTTAAATTTAGGATATAGTAAAACATCTAATAATGGTAAATGGGGACATTCATTTGCATCATCAATAAATCCAATATGGAAATACTATGGTGTGGGTTATGGTTTTAGTAGAAATACAGATACCAGAACTACTACATTACAATCATTCTATTCAACGGATTTTGATTTTCAAAAAGATATCACACTATCATTTATAGATGTATTTAGAACTAAAAAGTTTGGAACATTTGGTTATAGTTTAATTGCGTCAAAATCATTTTGGGGGTCATATGAAGGTACGTGGGAAGGAAAATATACGGTTGATGCAAACGGTAATTTTGTAGATTTAATTTATCCAATGGTTCCATCATCAAGTCAAATAACTTATAAAGGTATGATGATGTATACATATACATTCAAAACAAAGTTAGTTAATATCTCACCACAAGTATTTGTGATGAGTGATATCTATAAAGTATTTAAAGACGGTACGGCATCAGATATGTCATATGTGGATGATTTCAATTTGGACTTATATTATGGAACATCTATGGATTGGAAAATAACTAAAAGATTTATTTTAAATACCAATATAAGATTTAATAAAACTTGGGATAAGTTAAGTGAGTCAGTTGGTTATAAAAAGAGTAACCCAATAATGTTTATGATAGGAACAAACTTTCAATTTTAATGAAAAAAATATTATTCATATTAGTATTGACTTTGGTAGGGTGTAAAAAAATAGAACCTTCGGCGCCCGTTGTGTCAATCAATAACAAAGAATTTTTTAGTGTTTCTGAAAACACGGTTAAAAACGGGGATATAATGAACTTTACTTTAACCACAGTAGGAACATACACATTAACAATGATTGACACGATTCAAAACCAAGTAGTATCAAGGGAAAGGTTTACAGGTAAAATTGGAACTAATTCACTTAAAATATACACAAATACTTTACCGACAAAATACCTAAGTGTCGTGTTAAAAGACCAAAATAATGTTCAAATAGGTAAAACAAAAATAATAATAAATTAAAAAAGACAAAAAATGAAAAAAGTATCTCTCGTACTATTCGGATTAATCTTACTTGTTGGATGTAGAAAAAATGACATTTCTTTACAACCACAGGCGATTAGTGACAATCTTAAAATCTCAAGTTCAGTGGGATTGAAATTAGAAACTCCATTTGTTACAAGTGAAGTAGCTATGAACATAAAAAGTGATGTTGCTCAGACCGTAACTGTTAAAATATTTGACATTTCCAATAGAGTAGTGTCTAAATCTACAAGTGATGTTAAGGTTGGTGATAACATATTAAGGGTGTATACATCCGCTTTACCGTCTTCCGCATATAGAATTGCTCTATATGATGTTACGGGTAATATGTTGACAATCACTGATTTTAATAAAATTTAAGATAATTATAGTATATAAAACACAAAATTATGGCAGAAGAACAAGAAAAA
>Ga0214921_10011067_pt1 | contig 11031 bp, 6 predicted proteins | sample LL1505_MetaG_FD_177992 | JGI IMG/M metagenome (GOLD analysis project Ga0214921, IMG submission 177992) | Freshwater microbial communities from Lake Lanier, Atlanta, Georgia, United States - LL-1505 | ecosystem: Environmental > Aquatic > Freshwater > Lake | place: USA: Georgia | collected 2015-05-28
TTTGGTAAGAGGGCGGCCCCGGTGGCGCTTTGACCTGAGCGCCCGTCACAACATCGAATTTTTGGACGCCATGATATTTATCGGCGGCCGCCTCCGCAGGCGCATAGCCATGGCCCTTTTTGGTCACGACGTGGATCAGGCACGGCCCTTCGGCGGCATCGCGCACATTTTCCAGCACTGGGATAAGATGGTCGAGATTATGCCCATCAATGGGGCCGACATAATAAAAGCCCAATTCCTCAAATAATGTGCCGCCCATCGCCATGCCACGGGCAAATTCATCGGTCTTGCGCGCGGCAAGATGTAAGGGCGCTGGCAGGCGGCGCGAAATCTTCTTCGCCAATTCGCGCAGGTTCAAGAATGGCTGAGACGAGACCAATCGCGCCAAATAAGCAGACAGCCCGCCAACTGGGGGCGCAATCGACATGTCATTATCATTGAGAATAACGATGAGGCGATTGCCCGCATCAGCCGCATTATTCATCGCCTCATAGGCCATGCCCGCCGACATCGCCCCATCGCCAATGACAGCGATCGCCCTGCCCGGCGCATTCTTCATCTTATTGGCAATGGCAAAGCCAATGGCCGCAGAAATCGAGGTTGAGCTATGCGCGGCACCAAAGGGATCATAGTCACTCTCAGCCCGCTTCGTAAAACCGGAAAGCCCCCCGGTTTGCCGAAGGGTGCGAATGCGCTCACGCCGCCCGGTGAGGATTTTGTGCGGATAGCATTGGTGCCCAACATCCCAGATGAGCTTGTCATCGGGCGTGTTGAAGACGTAGTGAATGGCCGTTGTCAGCTCAACCACACCAAGGCCAGCGCCAAGATGGCCGCCCGTCACAGACACGGCAGACACGGTTTCCGCGCGCAGTTCATCTGCAAGCTGACGAAGCTGGTCAGGGCGCAAACTGCGCAAATCGGCAGGAATGGTTACCGTATCGAGCAACGGTGTCGAAGGGCGATCAGTCATGACAGGGGGTTGTAGCCGGGCAAATAGCGTCTGTCGAACATCTGCGTGGCTTTATGGACCTTTTAGCGGGGACAGCTTTTGAACGTTGAAATGTCTGGGTTTAGTGAACGAAGCGCGCCACCACATCACGGTAGCTGCGGCTCACCTTCACCTGCGCGCCGGACGCAAGAACAAGGAAACATTCCCCATTGGTGTGCGGCTTCACTTGTTTAACCAGATCCAGATTGACAATTGTTGAGCGATGCACACGCTGAAACCTGCGGGGATCAAGGCGCTTTTCCATGTCTTTCATGGTCTGGCGCAGGATCAGCGTCTCTCCACCTGTGTAGATGCACATATAGTCCCCAGCGGCATCAATGCGTTCAATTGTGTCGACATCAACGCGGAAAATCTGCCCCTGATCCTTGATATTGATCAGCTTTTCAAACCGATTGGCGGCGGGTGCATCTTCGCCATCAACAATTTCTTCATGAACATCGGGTGCATGTTCGGCGAGCGCCTCTTTCAGACGCCCGGCCTCTTCCACGCCCTTTTTCTCGGCCAGTCGTTGGCGAACTCGCTCCAGCGTCGCGGCCAACCGATCCTCTTCCACGGGTTTCATCAGATAATCCGTCGCCTGCGCTTCAAAAGCACGGATCGCGTGATCTGAATAAGCGGTCACAAAGACAAAAAGGGGCGGTTCCAGTTCAGCAAGGCCGGACACAACCGAAAATCCGTCAAATCCAGGCATCTGAATATCCAGAAAGACAAGATCAGGCTTGTGCGTCTTAATCGCGCGAATGGCCTCTCGACCATTGCTGCACGTTTCGATGATCTCAACATCAGGATGCGCTTCAAGCCGCAAGGCAAGGCCCTGAATAGCAAGGGTTTCATCATCGACGACAATGGTTCGGATGGTCATGCGTCCTCCAACCTTGGGGATTCTGTCTGGAATGGAATATCGATCAGCACCTGAAAACCCTTGCCTGTCCGCGCCTGCGTTTCAAAGCGATGGTCCTCACCATAGGCCTGACTGAGCCGATCCCGAATATTGGCAAGACCAACCCCGGTCGACCCACTCTCCCCCATGCCATGCTCGCCACATTCACCGCCCGTATCAGCAACGGTGATCTGCACCCTGTCCCCCGCCAGGCGCGCCGCAACCGCAATGTCCGCCCCCTCTTCTTGCGGCGTGACAGCATATTTAATGGCATTCTCAACAAGCGGTTGCAGCAGCAAGGATGGCAACTTTGCATGTTCGACCGCGGGATCAATATCAAAAGATGGCCTCAACCGGTCTTCAAACCGCATCTTTTCAATCTCAAGATAAAGTTTGAGCGTCTCGACTTCCTGTTCAATCGTGACTTGGGCAATGGCCTCATTCGCTAATGTGTAGCGCAGGAAAGATGACAGACGAGACAGCATGGCATTGGCCCGCTCTGTCTGCTTGAGCAGCACGAGCGTCGAGATGGAATTGAGCGTGTTGAACAGAAAATGTGGGTTTAGCTGATAGCGCAGCATCGCCAATTGCGCGGATGTCGCCTGATTTTCGAGCTTCAACAGCTGGTCGGCCTGTTCTTCAATGATCAGGTAGAAGTTAATGCCGTAATAAAGGGCCGCCCAAGCGCCGAGAAGGAGGCTGTTCAGCGAAATTGCGCTCAGGAACAATGCTCCGTTAAAGGAACCGCCCTCGCGCTCCAGCAAGTTAAAGACCCAAGCATCGACCATGGAATGCAGCAAAACCGCGACAATGAAGGTCACGACGGAGAGCCCCCATGTCACAAAAGGCCTACGGTTGATGAGCCAGCGGAACACGCCGCCCATGATCAGCGTCAAAGAATATCCCGTTGCCGTCGAGACGAGCAACGGGACGATCCAAGACACACTCATCCCAGCGCCGACCCCAGATGCGAGTCGCAGCATAAGATAAAAAGACCAGCCAATCGTCTGGAGAACCCAGAATGCGCGGCTTTTGTCCGCAAAGAACGGCTGATTACTGAGCCCGGGAAGTGCCATAGCGCATTGTTCTAGCCGAAGCAGACGCGCAATTGAAGCCTTTGCCCGTGCCCGCTATGCTACATCAAAGGCAAAGGAGACATAGGATGGCTGATATCGACCAAATGGAACAAACGGCAAAGTTCCACAGCATGACCGAAGGCACGCAGGAAGATTGGGACATTATCATGACCCATTTGCGTCCCTTCTCCCGCAATGGGGGGGCGCGTGTTCTGGATCATTTGCGGCTTTTAGAGGGCGATTGCGGCGGCTTTGCTGTCGATCGGTTGACCCATTGCCTTCAAACCGCAACGCGCGCTCATAAGGACGGTCGCGATGAGGCTTATGTCGTGACAGCTCTGCTCCATGATATTGGCGATACGCTCGGCGCCTATAACCACCCGGATGTTGCCGCGGCGATCATCAAGCCCTTTGTCTCGGAAGAGCTGCACTGGATCACCCAGCATCACGGGATTTTCCAAGGCTATAATTTCTTCCACTATATCGGGCTGAACCGCGACATGCGGGAGAATTTTAAGGGGCATGAACATTATCAGGCAACAGCCGACTTCATTGAGAAATATGATTGCCCGGCCTTTGACCCCAATTATGACACAGCGCCTTTAAGCTTCTTTGAACCTATGGTCATGCGCCTGTTCGAAAAGCCACTGAACAGCCTTTATAAGCGCGCGATGGATTAATTCCCGCAGCGGCCTCACCAGCCGCCGCCTTTATCCCGTCCAGAGACAGAAAAACCGCCGCCCCTTTCGGGACGGCGGTCTTTTCTTGTGCGGTAAAGAGCGGCTTAGAAGCCGATCTGCAACGTCCCCATGATCGTGCGGGGCGAGCCGACCGAGAAGTTCGGGTTCGCGCCATTTGCAGCGCAGGTATAACCACCCGTCGGGCAGACATTGCCGTGGTTGATCTGCGTGCTGATGTTGCCGAAGTAGAACTTGTTGAACAGGTTGATGACGTTGAGCTGGAAGAATGTCTTCTTAAAGCCCAGCTCTTCAAAGCTGTACCGCGCGTTCAGATCGAACAAGGTGTAGCTTGGCGACTTCACATCGTTGACGTCCGTTGCATAACGATCGCCGACATATTTGCCCTGCAAGCCAACCGACAATGCACCAAGATCAACCGATGCACGGCCACCAAAGGACCAACGCGGCGTTTCCGTCACATATTTGCCCGCCGTCGGAGCAAAGATGGTGATGTTCGTCTGACCGGTTGGCGCCGTGCTCGTGCGGCCAATCTCAATGTTCTGCTGAAGCTTTGAGTTGTTGTACGATGCAAAGGCATACAAGGTCACAGGTTCAATGACCTGATAGCCAATGTTGGCATCAAAGCCGTAGGTCTTCACCTTACCGACGTTACGGTCAACCGAGATACCCTGAGCCTGGTCGAAGGAGGTAACGATACGGTTCTGATAACCAATATACCAACCCGTCAACTGAGCCTGGATCTTGTTGGTTGTATAACGCGCGCCAAGGTCAAATGCGTCGGTTGTTTCCGGCGTCACAGCAACCGAAGGCTGACGATACAGATTGTCCGTACGCGGAGCCGAGAAGCCCTTGGCGTAGCTCGCAAAGATGCTGACGTCGTCCGTCGCCTTATAGGTCAGGCCCGCATTTGGCAGAACCTTTTCGAACTTATAATTGGCGGAGAACGGCGCATAGAGCGAACCCGAAGGCAGCGTTGTCGCGTTCGGCGCAACGATGGTCAACGTGCTCACCGGCTGGCTTGTGCAGGTTGCAAAGCCGCTGCCCCCCGTCTGGGTGTAGCAATAGTTGGTCAGGTCACGCTTGAAGAACGGCGCGCGAACGCCAACTTCAACGCGCAATGCGTCGTCCATGAACTTGCCGATATACTGACCGGAAATCTGGTTCAGCAGAGCGATCGACAAACGATCACGCTGGCGAAGCGCATAACCGTCAGCCGTCAAGACCGAACGTGCATTGCGCCCACCAAATGGGCTTTCTGGGTTACCAGCCGAGTCAAGATAGCCCCATTCACCCGTCTGACGGTGACGCGCACGGTCAAAGGTGTAGGCAAGACGCAGGCGATGCTCCGGCGACAATTCATAAATTGCCGATGCCATCGCCGTCCAGCGGCGGGTGTTTGTGTTGTTCGGCGTGAAGAAGCCAACGCGGTCAAGCGTATCGCCATCGGCATTATAATCTGCGCCCGTGCCCGTGGTGATCGAGCCCTTCGTCAAGGTCGAATTTTCTTCCTGCAACGTGTAACCGCCGCCATTCGCGAGGACGTATTGGAAAGACGCATCGGCCGTCAGGGTCAGCTGATCTGTGACCGTAAAGCGTGAGTTGAGGCGCGCGTTGCCCGTGTTCGACGGGTTGATACGCAGGTTATAATAATTGGTGCAGGTGAAAGCGGCCGCGCCTTCATCCTGACGACCTGCGCCCGCTGTCGGCTTCACGCAGCGTGCATCATTTTCAAAGTTGAGCAAGCTCTTGAGCTGATACCCAGCAATGGTCGACAGATCGAGCGGAACAGCCGAAGACACAGCAGTCGCCGCCGGGATAACCGCCGACGTAAACAGCGTGCGGAAATCGTTGACGCTGGGGTTACGGTAGAAGTTGTTGCGGTTCTGGTTGTAATGGCCAGCCAGCGAGATGAAATCGCCATTATCGCCAATGGGCTGATAAATCTTGGCGTTATACTGCTGCTTTTCAATCCGGCCCGGGCCCTTGAACTTGTCGTTGCGCGCCTTGCTTCCAGCAACCCAAAGACGCGTGCCGCTGTCGTTCAGTTCGCCAAAGTTAAACAGGCCGAATGCACGGGTACGGTCATTCTCACCAACCGACATGCTGGCAATCGCTTCCAAATCCTTGCTGCCAAGGATCGTGCGATAGTTGACGGTGCCACCAGCCGCCGATGCGGTCGGGCTGTCGACATCGGTCGTGCCGAGGTTGACGTTCACCTGCTCCACCAGCTCAGGATCAAGCTGCTGGTTCGAATAAATGGCATAGTTGCCGGAGTCATTCAGCGGGAAGCCGTCAAATGTCAGCGAAATACGGTTGCCGTCAAAGCCACGGATACGGATGTTGCCGCCCGAAGAGCCATAAGCGTCCGAGTTGGTGAAGTTGACACCGGGGATCAGGTTGATCGTGTTGAGAACGGTCTGACCAGCAGCCTGCGTCGTGATCAGTTCCTGCGTGATGATGCCGCGCGCCTTGGTCGCGTCTGGAACAACAATCCCGGAAAGGCCGTCATCGCCCTTTTTCGCGGTGACGATGATGTCTTCAACCGCGATAGAACCCGAAGACTGTGCAAAAACGGGCGTGGCGGCAACAATCGCGATCGTGGCGACGCCTGCGTAAAACTGCTTTCTCATGATAGACCCCCATAAGGTAATTGGCCGGATGCCACTTGAGTGCGACCGGAGCGCAATGGCGTCGATATATTTCGCGCACATGACACGCCAGTTGAATTAACCTCGTTGAATAACTTGGATTTAATGCGTTGCAAAAAAGCAACGGTCATCCTCAAATTGGCTGAATAATCAACGCCCTACTTTACGCACAGGCACCGGAATATTGCAGATATCCGCTCCACCCGCCGGAACGTTGAAAAACGCATCGCGGCGGTTCGCCCGCGCTTCTGCATAGCGGCGAAAGGATGCGCTTTCTGTGGACAGATACTGAAACCGGGGACGCGCGCCTTCGTCCATATCTGCTGCTATGCGCAGGGATTGGATCGTCACGCGCTCTTCGGCCTTTTCATAAAAGCCAAGCGGCCCCGTCCCCCGTGACAGGCTGGACAGATGCTCTATCCCCGCAACAACCCGCCCGGCCAAGGCGATGTTGCGATCCAAATGGCGCGGCGCATGGCCGATAACGACATAAAGCTCCGCCCCCGTACCCGTATCGGGCGCAAGATTACGGCCAACGCCCATCATGCCATAGCAATGCACGGGCCAATTGCGGATACCCTCTGCCGTGCGCTCTCCCGCGATCGGCCAGCCCTTGAAAAAGCTGCTCCAACGCTGCGCCGTATTCTTTGGCACGAACATGGGACCAAGTCCTTTGGGCAGAGGCAGCGCACCAGACGCGAGATAGTCCGCCTCCGTCATCTGCCGCAGTCTGCTGGGCAGAGGCTTGGCCGATGCCTTATCCTCCGCCGCCAGGTCACCCCATTGTGCGACATAATTGTCCTGCACCCGGACAATCGCCAGCCCATCCCACCAATGCGCGCGCGCCAAAGAGCGGATATTCTCCACCCAGCCTTGGGAAAAGGGCGCTGGCATCACCTGAAGAACAATGCGCCGCCCCCTGCCCGCCGCATCGGTGGCCAAATCCATGATCAAAAGATCTTCTGGCGGAATATCGATCCAATCCTGCATCGGGGCTGCAGCCACAATTTCGGACGGCGCCAAGGATGGTCTTGGCGCTGCCGCCAAGAGCGGCAGGGCAAGCATTGGAAGAAGCCAGCTTTTCATAAAGCGCATAATTGCACACCACCAAGCCTTGCGAAACCCATCGACGCACGATAGGGCGCATCCCTTCCAGCGCGAATTGATGGATCGCCTGATTCCGGACCTGCTTCAGCCAACCAGCCAGCAGCCCCCCGGCAGGCAAAATGCGGAGCGGTGGCCGAGTGGTCGAAGGCGCTCGCCTGGAAAGTGAGTATACGGCAAAACCGTATCGAGGGTTCGAATCCCTCCCGCTCCGCCAAACAGTCCAGCGAACTGGTCTCCACACAATCTAGCCGCCAGGAACCCTTAGGTTTCTGGGCATTATCTGGGTTCTATCCGGAGTATGTTGACGTGAAGCCAAGGCGATTTCAGGACGAAATCAGCCCTTCCCTGTAACAGCGCCCCTTGAGCACACAGGGAACTGAACCCGTTTGCCAACCTCGTTCCGACTGGGATAGCGAGGACCTTTACTTCCCGCAGCGAATTCACGCAGAAAACTCAGGCGAAGGTGAGTTTGTAGAGATTAACGTAGTAATCCTTTCTATCTTCAGTGCCGCCATACTGCCAGTAAACTGCTTCGAAATTCCCATCTCCGTCAAAATCGTCGAAACCTATGAGTTTCCCAAAACCTTCGGATTTGGGGAGCGACACGGTCACCTTGCGAAATGATGATCCTTGTTGGTTTATATAGATCCTGAGCGTGCCATCCAGCCGCGCAAAAACAATATCGTCTTTTCCATCTCTGTTCAGGTCTTTGATGTATAGAGATGGCGACCACTCTAGTCGCCCGGCGTAAACGTCCGCGTCTTCCTGCTTCACAGCAGTGCTGGTGATATCGGCGAACTTCCCAGCATCGTTCCTGAGTATCTGGAGGTAATCACCGCCATAATATGGGGAGTACCGCGAGTAGGAGATTATGAGATCGAGATCTCCATCCTTATCGATGTCGGTTGTTCGCGTCTCCATGTGGAGAGAGTTTTCGGTGCCGTAAACCGATGCAGGAAGAGGCGTCTTATTATCGAAACTGAAGTCTCCCTTATTGTTCCAAAAAACATAGCTGTATGAAGACCCGTGCCCGAAACCAGCGACAATGTCGCCGAACCCATCCCCGTTGAGATCTGCAATATGCGCATCCAACCACAAGTTGTTTTGTCTGTAGGGATCTTGGTTTGGGTTAAGCAAAGGAACGGAGTTTAGTTGGTCCAAAAAGGTGCTCGACCTGGAGGTGAAGGAGCCTTCGGCATTTTGCACTAGAAACAAGGGTTCGAACCCTTCCCTGTGGAGCCAGTTGGCAATCAGAATATCCTGCTTACCGTCGCCGTTTATATCCCCTGTCGCCATCGCATGGGCATCAGTCCCATTCGCAGCGAGACCCGATTGGCTGGTGATGCGCGGAATAAGGTCAGCCCGCACCTTCGCACCACTCGCCCCGCCTACCGCCAAAACCGCCGTGCCATATGCTGAAGGATCGTTGTAAACACCGGACACATTGTGTGCGACGAAGAAGGCAGATGGCGACCCGTTAACGGTTAAAATAGACGACCGGCGTGCGCCAAAAACCGACGGAAATTGATCATTTTCTGCCTGCCGAAACTCTAGTTTACCGTTGGCGTTGGAGAGATAAATATAGGGCAAGCGCGCGAACACGGGCGTTCCATATGCCTTGTTGAGCGGAATGATGAGTTCCGGGAAGCGATCCTTCTGGAAATCAACTGAGATGCTCCCTTGAGGAAAAATGTCCGCGACGCCTCTCTGATACGTCACACCAGCGTAAACATACTCGGGGACCACATCGGATGAAGACACAGTGTGGATTTGGTAAGATTTGCTGAGTGTCGCGCTGGTGTAGGTAATCGGCGCTGGAGGTGGCGGAGTAGAGCTTGGACTGCTGAGCGACGTTGGCGTGTCGCCTCCACCGCAACTTGCAAGCAGAACGCTGAAGGCAATTCCAGACAGACCCCTTGCAAATTTGCTCTGCTTGGTTCTGGAAACCTTCTTAAAAGCTGTCGCCATTGTTGCACCTCGATGCATTTGCTTTGCGTAGAACCAGCGAAGAGGCAAAGGTGAGCAAGTCCTTAAAACCTCCTCTGAGTTGAAGTTTATTCTCTTGTACCAAGGAGTTAAATGCCGAGGTCTGTATGTGCGACTAGGCTTGGAGACAAATTTCAGTTCGACTGCCCTCACCGCCATTCTTACTTAGCGAACACTTACTCCGGTTTCCCGCGCCTATCCAGTCCGGTGATTGCTGGAGACCGGTAGCGCGCTGACTGCTCCCACCGCCACACAGTCCAGCGAACTGGTCTCCACACAATCTAACTGCTCGGAACCCTAAGATTTCTGGGCATTATCTGGGTTCTATCCGGAGTATTTTGACGTGAAACCAAAGCGATTTCAGGACAAAATTAGCCAATTTAACCGCGAGCCTCCAGCGTGTAGAAAATGACTCCGGTTTTCAGCGGCGGCGTTACCAGACTGGAAATGCAGGCCGATAGGAAGCTTTATGGTTTGAGTGATGGACGAAGCGTTTTCAGCGAGCCATCATTCGGTTCTGCCGGAAGCTTAAGTAGTTTCATGATGAGCGGATAGACATCGACATTGTCGAATTCCCCAATCTTCTGAGCTCTAAGAAAATCAGGTCCTGCCGCAAGAAACATCGCGCGCATCTCCAGCGCGCTCGGGTCATAGCCGTGCGCGCCACCGGAGAAGCCTGGCTGCGGCGCACGGTCTGAGATCTGCCAACCTGTTTGAGCTAGGCAGATAAATGCAGGCACGCGCGCATTACGACCGTAATTAAATCGGCGCGGGATCTTTTCCTTAGGCCAACACTGCATATGCGGATTGGGCTTAAGGAGTGCGCTAGCAAGTACCGCTTTCTGCCCTTCCGTCGGCACAAGTGCAGCGTAGGGGCCGCCATAGAGCATGCGATAACTGCTGGTCGGAGCGATCTGGTCGAGGCGAATTGTGCGCTCTGCGCTAACCGCGGCCATCCCATGATCGGACACGATAACTACATCGACTTTCAGATTGAGCTTAGAAATGGAACTCCAAAGATCACCGATGGCGGCGTCCACTTTAGCAATGGCCTCGTTCGTCTCCTTTGCCTCGGGACCGTGGACGTGACCTGCATGGTCTACATCATCGAAATAGAGCGTCACAAATTTAGGGCGCTCACCGACCGGACGCTCCAGCCAATCGATCACTGTTTTCACGCGCTTTTCAGCAGAAAGTGAACCATCAAAGATGCGCCAGTCGTGCGGGCGCACCCCACGGATGGGCGCTTCGGATCCCGGCCAGAACATGGTCGCAGTCCGCATGTTATTCTTCTCAGCTGTAACCCAGATCGGTTCAGCCTCATCCCACCAGCGTCTATCGATCACGGCCTCGCGATTGGACAGGCTGAACTTAACGCCAGGGATCGAGGGATCTTCCATTGAATTGCTTACAATACCATTCCGATCAGGCCTCTTGCCTGTGACAATCGTGTAATGGTTTGGAAAAGTGATCGAGGGGAAACTAGGTCGCATGCCCGCCGCGCGCGCACCAGTTTCGGCAATAGCGTTGAGATTGGGCGTAACACCGCGATCTAGGTAGTCAGACCGAAAACCGTCTATACTGATCAGGATAACGGCATCAGCCCTTTGCGCAAAAGCCGGCT
>Ga0214921_10011070_pt1 | contig 11030 bp, 13 predicted proteins | sample LL1505_MetaG_FD_177992 | JGI IMG/M metagenome (GOLD analysis project Ga0214921, IMG submission 177992) | Freshwater microbial communities from Lake Lanier, Atlanta, Georgia, United States - LL-1505 | ecosystem: Environmental > Aquatic > Freshwater > Lake | place: USA: Georgia | collected...
ATCTTCATCACATCCTATATAATGGAATAAGGGCGAGCATCGCGAGCCCATTATTCCATATTATAGACCATTTCACGACTTCATAATATAAAAAATATTTTCAGATCACAATATAATTGTAACCATTAACCATGCACGAAAACATAAATAATAAAAACTATTTGACGACCTAAAAAACGAGCAATTCAACGAAACAATTATTTTTTTATATGATGGTTTCATTGATGATGTAAATACAAAATATTTGTTTTTCATAAAATAGACCCGAGGATGTGCCGAGGGTAGAAACCTCGTTTCTTCCAAAGAATACACAATATATATGTCAAAAATAAAACATTAGATGATATTACAACCATATAATGAAAAATTCTATAAAACTATTAGATGATACATATATATATATGTATTGTGGGTGTGGTTCATATATACCATTCAATATACAAATATATATTTATTCTTTAGATGCCATTTTATGAAATTTTAATTATATGAGACAATATCATTGTTAAATATATTTATATCATTCGATGACCCAAACGATAAAACATATTTATTGTTTTGTTATGGTTTAATTCTATGACCTATATGATAATTACAATATTATTGTTTAATGACCCAAATGATGGATATTTAATAAAAATTACTCATTTAATGACCCAACTGAAAAAACAATTATTTTGTTTCGTTTATGGTTTTATTTTATGACGAATATGATAATTATAATATTTTTAGATAGTTTTTCGTCATAAATATTTATAATAAAGATATTTTAAGATGGAAAAAAGGAGATAAAACAATATTGACATCGTAAAATTGATGATAAAATATATTTTTAGATGGAAAAATACAAGATGATAAAATTATAAAAAATATTTTGAGATGTATTTTTGTCGTCTTAATTCAAATAATGGATAAATTAATATTGTCGTCTATATAAAAACGATATTATTGTTTTATATTATTTTTATCGTCGAAGAAACGAGGTTTCTATCCTCGGCCCTTTGGCTGGAAACTCCTACGGAGTTTTTAGCACATCCTCGGGTATTTTCAGGATCTGGGATATAACAGAAATAAACAACAATATATCAATATATTTGTATCATCTAATAAAACAATAGAATTGAAGAAACGAGGTTCTATCCTCGGCGCATCCTCGGGTATATTATATGAATTTGTTTTTTTTGACTTGTAATATATTCCAACGACGAATATATAATATGGTTATAAAATATGGTTTGATATATTTGATATATATGATAATGTAATTTGACAGGTTTATTGATGATGTTTATTTTACAAATAATATGTTTTATTATCTTACTTTATATATGGTTGTATTGGTTGTGTGTGTTGTGTGTTTTTTGATAGGTTGTTTTATTTTCTCTAAAAATTCTATTTCTTTTTAATATATATGATATTGTATATTATGCTTGTATTATTAATGGTTTTTAGTGGTATTCATTTCTATCATTTCAACAAACAAATTGAAGAACAAAAAAACATAATTAAATATTATAAAGATAAATTAGGACGGTCGAATGACTGGAAGAAATGAGGGTTTCTATCCTCGGCACATCCTCGGGTCTATATATGACGAATGATATGATACAATATAATTGTTTTCTGTATTTTGTATTTACATCATCAATGAAACCATCATATAAAAAAATAATTGTTTCGTTGAATTGCTCGTTTTTTAGGTCGTCAAATAGTTTTTATTATTTATGTTTTCGTGCATGGTTAATGGTTACAATTATATTGTGATCTGAAAATATTTTTTATATTATGAAGTCGTGAAATGGTCTATAATATGGAATAATGGGCTCGCGATGCTCGCCCTTTCATCTTGTAGACATATATAATGGTACCATCAAATATATTGTATTGATAGTATAACAAAATAATATTTATAATATGAAGTCGTAAAATGGTCTATAATATGGAATAATGGGCTCGCGATGCTCGCCCTTATTCCATTATATAGGATGTGATGAAGATACCATTACATAATATTTATATAATTTCAATAAAAAAGGAATAAATAAAGATATTAAAAGCATATAAAAAGATATTATTATATATATTCATATTATGAACCAACGAAAGAACAAAAAGAATGTTAAATATTTTGACTTCGGGGATAGTCCAGAACAAGAGGAATATTTACAAGAACAATATAAAAACTATCACGGGCACGAAATGGGAATTAACGAAGATGGAGAAGACGAATATACAGTATATTTGAGAGAACAAAAAATTATAAAGATACAAGAAATAAAGTTTACAAAGAAGATGATAAAAGAACGAAAAGATGAATTGAAAGATATTAAAAAAATTATGAAGAAGGATAGAGACCATAATACTAGAAATTTAGTATATAAAAATGACCGTATCAAATATGTCAAACTGAAATATTTTTTTAGTGAGAGACAAATATATTGTAACCATTAAACATATTCAATTATTATGTATGTAATAATTAAATATTAAGAACAAATAAAGCATCTAAAAAGACAACAATACATATATTTATATCATGGAGTATCCTACTCAATATTATAAAGATCAGGACGAAGCATTCCACATATTATATGTTGAAGCAGTCCACAATATATTTTTAGATGATAAACGACAAGACAGATATATTGAATTACAAAATATAAGACCATCATACACACAAATTGACGAATTTAAACAAATTTTACAAAAAATGAAACATCCAAAATAGTTATTCAATTATTATTTATATGATAATTGAATAAAAAGAATAAAAAAAGATATTAAAAGCATATAAAAAGATATTATTATATATATTTATATTATGAACCAACAACAACAACAAAAAAAATGTATTGTTAATGGATGCAACAAACCAATTGATCCAAAATATAAATATTGTATTAAATGCAGTAAAACCAATAATTCCTCCGGACAGTATGGGACGGTCTCCCCGTCCCAATTGAAGAAGGTATTACCATCTAAACAATGTATTATATGTAAAGTTAATATCAAGGAACCATATATTAAATGTTTTAAATGCCATTCATCCAAACAAGATGAACCAATAAACGACATTAATGATGGTTTTATTAATGATGACAATGATATTGTTGATATCGTTGATAATGTTGATAATTTTTTAGATGTTAATGATATGTGCCGATATTGTGGATGGTGTGAAGAATTCCCATCGTCTCATATCGAGCATGGACGGACAGGATGCCAATATATAAACAGTAAATACACTTTACAACAAATTATCGATATGTTAACTTGAACCACATTTGATATATTCAATTATTTTGTAACTAAAATAATTAAATATTAAGATATTAAAAGCATATAAAAGGACATTAATACATATATTTATATTATGGAAGAAACACCCGAACAATTTTTCAGGTTAAAAATGAGGTCTTTATTCAATTCATCTGTAACAGCATCAAAAATAAAAAAAGATAAAGAACAAGAACAAAATAAAGACAAACAAGATGAAGATAAAAAGATAATTAAACCAAAGAAGAAAAGAGCACCAAAACAGAAAATTTGAGATATATTCAATTATTGTGTATGTAATAATTAAATATTAAGATATTAAAAGCATATAAAAGGATATTAATACATATATTTATATCATGGAACCAACCAAACAAAACAGATATAATGAAACATTTATTTATATGTTAGAGCATCCAGACATTGAAGATGTTTATATTAATTTCACAACACAAAAATTGAGCCATAGACGAGCAAAGCATATGGACCAATATAAAAGATATATTAAAGATGGTATAGGATCAGACCGACCAGAATATAAATTTTTTGAAAAGCCCGACTTTACAATGAATTTGTTAGAACGAGTAAATATCTCATCTATTGAAGAAGCAAAAGCGAGAGTACATCATTATAAAAAATTAGTAACCACGCGAAATACGACCAATTCAACCAATTAAAAAACAATAATATTGTTAATTTCTGTTAACACTAATATTGAAACACATTATATACATCCATTATATGGAATAATATATTAAATAACGGCTCTTATTATCGCCGGACCCGAGGGTAGAACCCTCATTTCTTCAATATAATTGTAACCATGATATTAATACAATTAATTTGTTTATTTTGTATTAATAATATAAATTAATATAATTTAATATTTTTTAAAATAAATATATTAAATTATATTATAATGTCTGCAATAAATTTGATAGATAAAAAAGCATCACGAAAATTGATAAACAAACTAGCATATCTAAAAAAAACAAATAAAGAAGAATATATTAAATACAAAAACAAAATTAATGATGATAAGATGAATAAATTATTAAATGACACTCATAATACTAACAATAATATTGTTAATTTTAATGATATTAATACTGGATCAGACAATGATATTGAACCCGAAACCGATGAACCAAATACAGAATTAGACGAAACTACATCATATTATATGAAAAAATATAAACTTCCATTGAAAAAGGATAATAATACAATAAAATTGTTATTAAATAAACTAGTCGATGACAATGAATATTTATCAGTATTAGAAATATTAATTAAAAATAAAGAGGTATATACTCACGATAAATACATAAACAATATAAAAATGTTATTAATTGACAATTATAATGTATTGTATAACGAAATTATTAATTATTAGGTATCATCTACATTATCACAGACCATAACACCACTAAAAAAAGTTTGTTTATTTGTATCTATGATGTATAAAACATTATCAATGTATTCATATATAACCATTTATATATATATGATGACATTTTATTTTTTATCTTTGATACCATTATATATACATACATTATGAATACTTACAATATTTTTAAAATTTTACTCAACGAGGCAAAGAAGACAGAAGACGAAGCAATAAATAAAGTTTGTACCTTATACAATGTTAATGTAACCATTAGACAAGATGAAACGAATTATAAATTTATAAAATACGACTTCAAAACAGACGACAACCGATCATATGAAGTAAAACACGATAAAAGAGCATCAACCACAAATAATGTGTTTATTGAGTATATGCAATATGGCAGTCCTTCAGGTATTGATATCACAGAGGCAGACCATCATATATTTAAAATTGGGTCTATTTTTTATTTAATTGATACACTTATATTGAAACAATTGATACAAGATAAGAGCATTAAAAAGGTTTCATTTAAAAATATAGACGGTTTAACCACTAAAGGATATCTTCTTAATTTAAAAACATTTATAAACAATTCTATTGTATTAAATTAATACATTTTAATATATATAATGGTTCAATTTAAAAAATTAATATATAGATGTAATATAAGTAAAATTAAATGAGTAAAAAAATATCATCATTTGGGTTCAGTCTATCAATTAAGTCATTAGAAGCATCAAGAAAAAACATAATAAAAAACACTCATAAAGACAATAACGATGTATACATAAATAAATTAAATGATATTAAAAACCGTTTGAAGGACAAATTAATTGTAACCATGGTATGAATTACAATATAATTGTATCAATATAACTGTATCAATATAACTGTATCAATATAACTGTATCAATATAACTGTATCATTGGGATATTCTAATTAATGATATAATTTATACGATAATAATATTTATATGATGGTTTTACATCCATTATATAAACTATTATATTAAATAACGGCTCCTATTGTCGCCGGACAATATAATTGTATCAATATAAGTGTATCAATATAAGTGTATCAATATAAGTGTAAAATAATAATTATAATAGATGTATAACCGTCTATTATAAATATATTCAATTGTTTAATTATGGTTTATGATATTATATTTTAAATTATGTTCGTATTCTAAGTGTCTATCACTGTTTAAATGTTTAGCTTTTCCACCGACTGAGAGGGTTTTACCACATCCACATATAAATTTTTTTTTATAATATTCATTTATCGTCTCTTTGTGTTTATAATAATAGAGTTTTTTATACTCTAACATATCAATAATTTTTTTATCCTTTCTTTGTTTTCTCGGTTTATGGATGTAAATATAAACAATATTGTCTTCTTTACAACTTGAATTGATATTTGAATTGATATTTGGTTGTTCCATTGTATATAATATATATTAGAAAATATTTTTAAATACTATAATAAAATTAATTATAATAAAAAAATAATATAGAATTTAAAAATAAATATCTTTCTATAGTATATATATAAATGACTTCAAATATTAGGAGATCCATACATCGCATTTTAGAACTTTCTACTAAAATTAACCCGACCGAATACCTCGCATTTAAAAAATTAGTACCTCAACTTAAAGACGAGCCTACATTAAATTTGTTAAAAGAGTATCTTACACTTCCAACTCATAGACGAGGAACAATCACGATAAACGGGTTTAATGAGTATAAAAGAAGTCGATCACAAATAGCCGAAAATAAAGTTATCATCACATCAACACAAAATATGGGATATAGACAGGTAACACATTCTATCGAAATTAAAAAAATAGTTAGACAATACCCGAACAAATATTATATTCATAATGTAGACTATTATATAGACGGTTTATTAATTCCACCTACAGGATATATGCAACACTTCACAAATGACAACAATGAAGATGACTATATACCTATTAAAAATTATTCTATTTCATTTAAATCATCCAGTGTTAATACTGCATTTTTAGAAAGAATTGAATTTGATAATTCATATATGGGAACTGATAAAAATTTATGGCTGCCTAATCTATTTATGAAATCCATACCAAATAAAAAAAAAGTTATAATTACTACGACGGCATATGATCCAGTATTTATAACTTATCCACAATTAAACAATATTTCAATAAGACAAACATACAGAGATAATGAAAATGGAACCTGCATATATGATGGTATGCTAGCATTCTTTAACAATTTAATTGAAAAAAACGAGAATGATACATATGCAAAAGCTGCATATAATAAACTAGTTAATAATGAAACAGAGTATAAGAAAGAATATGATGATACAAACATTCATTTAATCGGTGAATTGGTAAAAGCATCTATCACAATTAAAGACCTTATTAATGGAAATGATAAACATTTTAATGTAAACCAGTTTAACAAATGGAATATTATATTTTTAAATACGAGGTTTAATCATCTTGATATAACCTTTAATATTAATGAAGTCCAAGAGGTAAGCGCTGAAAAATATGAAAGTCTCAAGAATAACAAATTTTATATTGAAAAAATGGGAGTTTTGACAATTATTAAAGACATTAATGATAAAACAGATGATGAACCAGTATTAAAATATAATTCATATAGAAAAGTTAAGACGGAATTTAATAAACTTTATAATGAATATAATAATGAAGTCCATTTAGACGAACTTTATTTAAATAAAAATAGTCAAGCCCGCGACCTTATAGGAACTTATGAGTATAATTTACATAAATTTTTTGATACGAACATGATAATTGACAATAATTTATATGAAGAAATCGACCAAAAAATGTGTTATTTTTCGGTAATGGATAAGAATACTAATAAAAATTTTATCGGGCTACCATCTGGAGCATTCAATACATTCAAAGTAAACAATAATTTTGATATTGATACTTATGATGATATCTCTAATAATAAATTAATTGGTTTCTTTGAGGTAACTATACAAACTATTAAAAAAGAATATTTAAAAATTGCATCTAAATTGGGACTATTAATAAATACTACTCATACATTCACATCTCCACAAATTAATATATTTAAAAAATTTATGACATTCAAATTTATCAATGTTTCATATGCTCCAGCCGTTGAGGATGTAGAATTAAATGAAGAATGGACCGAGAGAGGACCAATCAATTTATATAATGAATTAACTAAAAAATACGAGACAGTGAATAAAGGTATTAAACATTATCAAAAATTAGCCGGAATTTTACAAAGAGAGGACGAAACTATAACGACTATTATTAAACCGTTTAACAGTGATATTGAATATTACAATATTATAAAAAATGATAATAAAGAAATTTATAAGTTGAATAATGGTCTCATAAAAATTGAAGAAAAAAAACCAATCGTAAAAAGTTATCTTCACTGGTTCTATTTTATAAATTCGTATTGTAAGTGTCATATATTAGATGTGTTATTTAATTTAAACAATAATATTGATGATGTCGTGGCTGTCAAAGTTGATGCAGTAGTATTGAAAAAAGGAACTATAATGAACCTTATTTATAATAAAGAAGTATTTAATATTAAATTAGATAAAGACGGTAATACCATCTCAAATGTTGAATTTATTTTAAAAAAGGAAGCATCCACAGCATGGAGCCCAGACAGTGACAATGAAACTGAAAACGATATTATTGAATTTAATGAAAATAATGAATACACCCAAAATATGAACCATTATTTTTTATCTTCATTTAACGGCTTAGATGATGGCATTAATGAGGTATATACTACTAATAATATTAATGATACTAATGATGATAACAATACTTTTGAGGTAAACGAGTATATATATCCTGTCAATTCATCGGGATATTTTGGATATTTATATAACACTCATAATACAGAACTTAATATTAATGAAAGTATTTATAATGGTTACACACCAGATATTATAAAAAGACGGTTACAAGGTCTATTCGGTGGAGGTGGTAAAGGTAAAACATCATCTGTATTAAGGTCTAATTTACGACACGAGAATTGTTTATATGGTACTTCATGCTGGAACCTGATACAGAAAATAAAAGAACAATATAAAAAAGTATCGGGCACCACTTGGAATAATATAATTGGTAAAAATTGCGAACCTTACAAAAATAAAGATGTAAAATATATTATCATTGATGAACTTACATTGATAGATAAAGCCGTAATTGACGCTATTATTTATTTATATCCTCATTGTATCATCTTCTTAATTGGAGATATTGCAGAAAAATTGCACTTTCAATGTAAACTCGAAGATGTTACAGTAATCAAACCCAGTGATTACGGCTCAAAATTACAAAGCATCATATATACAAAATCGTTTCGTTTTGATAGTCCAGAACTAGAAAGACGGCTAAATTTAATACGGGACTATATGGTTGAATTAAAAGAACGAGAACAGAGGATCAAAGATAACGATGAGGATAGAGTTATTAATATAAATTTATCTATCAAATTATATGCATTATCATTGTTTCCAGAATGCATAAAAGATATAGATGATATTGAAATTAACGATGAGGATATTTTCGTATCATCTTTAAACGAAATGAAAATTATAGAAGAAGACCGCTTAACGACCTATTTTATAAATAAAGGACACAAACCCAGATATTATGTAAAAAAAACGGATAAATTTAATGGTATATTGAGAGGTCAACGAATTAATGAAAAACCAGAGCATAACAACTATGAAATGAAATTTTTTAATACAATCCACAGCGTACAAGGTACAGAATTAACAAAAACCAATAAAATTATAATTGATCTTAAATATAATTTTGAGTTTGAATTAGTTTATACGGCATTTAGTAGAGCCAGACGAGAGGATCAAATTATAATTATTAAAGATGATAAATTAAGAAAATACCCGAGAAGAATACCAACACCACCAAAGAAGAAAAATAATAAAAAAATAAAAGAACCAGAACCAGAAGAAGATGATGAAGAAGAATTTTAAATAAAAACACCATTATTGATACATTTTTATATCAATAATTGTTTTATAAAAAATAAAAAAAGATAAAAAAGGCATATAAAAAGATATTAATAACATATATTATATATAGAATGAATACTTATTTTACTAAGAATAAAACTCTTTCATATCTAGCCAATGCATGGAACCAGACAAAAGACTATAAAGAAAAAGAACAAATGAAACAAAGAATAAATTATATTTCAGGTAGACAAGAACCCAAATTTGATGTAATGCATATTATCAATGATATTTTTATTTACAAATTTGATGTTGATACATTGTTATATAATTATTACATCATAGAAGAAAGCATTTATAAAGACTTTATAGATGCTAATTATTGTAACTTTAAAAATGAGATGCAAATTAGAGACTATGATAAATTTTATGACATTCAATTTGTGTGGTTATCATTAGAAAAATTAATAAAATTAAGAGACGGATACAAAAATAAACCAAACAATATGACCGACACGGACTATATCATGAATAATATTCAAGAGTGGAACGGGTACGCGTATAAAAAACTATTTAATATTATTAATAGAAAACAAGAACCAATCATCAATGAATTTGAAAAAAATTTTAAATTTATTAGAGGTTGAACCAAATTTTAAACAATATCAATGATATATTTATATATCAATAATATTGTATGAAGTAAACATTATATATAATTGTCTATTATATGGAATGTTTTATTATTTTTACTGTTAATGATGTATTCACATCATCACCAGTAAAAATAATAAAACCCGTAACAAGGAACCACATATTATATATATAATTGTCTATTATATGGAATGTTTTATTATTTTTACTGTTAATGATGTATTCACATCATCACCAGTAAAAATAATAAAACCCGTAACAAGGAACCACATATTATATATATAATTGTCTATTATATGGAATGTTTTATTATTTTTACTGTTAATGATGTATTCACATCATCACCAGTAAAAATAATAAAACCCATAACAAGGTACCAGTAAACATTTATATAATTGATCCATTATATGAAAATGAAATTTTATCATAATTATTTTATGACAAAATTACAAAACACAAAAATTGAATTATATTTATATTCATGCTATCGTCCCAAAAATTGAGACCAAAAAATGAAAAATAGCCAGACCATAAAACAAGACCATATATTTAAACAATAAAATTGAATTTTTTGAAAAATTATTTTTTGACAAAATTACAAAACAACAAATATTTATTATTCCACCCATACCGGACAAATATATAGACCATTAAGGAAGACCATAAAATGAAAATTAACCGGACCAGAAAACAAGACCATATAATAAA
>Ga0214921_10011072_pt1 | contig 11028 bp, 8 predicted proteins | sample LL1505_MetaG_FD_177992 | JGI IMG/M metagenome (GOLD analysis project Ga0214921, IMG submission 177992) | Freshwater microbial communities from Lake Lanier, Atlanta, Georgia, United States - LL-1505 | ecosystem: Environmental > Aquatic > Freshwater > Lake | place: USA: Georgia | collected 2015-05-28
TTTTTCATCACCACCCAGTTATAACCCCAAATAAGGCACAAAAGCATGAGGGCTAAAAAAGCCATCAAGTTTTGATTTTTTTTATAAAGCATTTTTACACTTGTTTAATAGGATGAGATTATTATAAAGTGTATCTTTGACTTTAAGCTTTCAATATAGGTGACTTATGAAAACAGCCGCTCAACTTATTGCCGACAAAAAACATAAAGAAGTGATTAGTATTGCTCCCAATCGTCCTGTGATTGATGCGCTTATCATCTTAGCTGAATACAAGATTGGTGCTTTGGTCGTGATGGATAAAGACAAAATGGTAGGGATTTTTTCAGAGCGTGATTACGCGCGTGAAGTTGTCTTAAAAGGTAAATCTTCCAAAGTCACGACCATCGAAGAAGTGATGACTAAAAATGTACTTGTGGGTCATAGTAAAGATACTTTTGAAAAAGCGATGACCATCATGACAGAAAATCATATTCGTCACTTACCGATTATGGATGGCCATAATGTGATTGGTATGTTGTCCTTAGGCGATGTCGCTAAAGAAATGATTGTGTATCAAAGAAACTTAATCAAAGAACTCGAAGGTTATGTTAAACAATAATTGTTATATTAAATTGGGTTCGTTTTGGAAAATGGCTATTTTATAAATTTTGTTCTAAACTCAATCCATGAAAAAACTTCTAGCCCTCGTTTTTATTCTCTTAATTTCTGGGTGTGCCTCCACTGATAATCTAGGCGATTTAAGTAAACGTTTCGAAGAAATTAAAAAAATCGAAACCTTAATCTTTAATCAAATGCCGCTTCCTAAAGATGCACGGATTTCTCCTGATAAATCTTTAATTTTAGGTGAGGGAGATAATTGGGCGGGTCGTATTGAATTATCATCAAGCATGGAGCCTCTAGAAGCTAGTGCTTTTTTTACAACCGAATATCCGAAACATGGCTGGCAACTTATTTCATCGACAAAGGGCAAGTTAAGTATTTTGGTATTTACGAGTAGCACTCGCTCACTTACTCTAGAAATCACTGAAGGTGGCCCATTGGCTGCCAAATCGATGATTGTAATGACAGTCGCCCCTAAAGTGCAAAATCAAGCATTGCCTGATTCAAAAAAATAAATCTATTTTTCGATTTTTAATTCTTTAACTTTTCGAGTCAAAGTATTTCTGCCTAAACCTAATATTTCAGCGGCTTCAATCCGTCTACCTTTTGTAAAATGAAGCGCTTCTTCGATAAGAATTTTTTCGAAGGTTTCATTTAAGTAGGTCAAAATATCTTTCTGATTTTTATTTAAAGCCAATTGCACTTCTTGTTTAAGCGCGTCTTTCCAATCAGTTGACGCTTCTTTATACATATCATTATTTTTGAGTTCAGGTGGTAAATCAGCAATATCAATATTTTGTCCAGGTGCCATGACAGTAAGCCAATGACAAACGTTTTCAAGTTGACGAACGTTACCGCTCCAATGAAGATGCGATAGATAATTTAATGTGTCTTCAGATAAGATTTTTGTTTCAACGCCTAACTGTTGGGCACTTTGTTGCAAGAAGTGACGAGCTAAATCTGGAATATCTTCGGCACGCTCACGTAATGCTGGCAAACGTAAACGTATGACGTTTAATCGATGAAATAAATCTTCACGAAAGAGTCCTGCTTTAACGCGTTCTTCCATATCTTGGTGAGTCGCTGCAATCACACGGACATTCACCTTAATCGGATTATGTCCACCCACACGATAGAATTGGCCATCACTTAAAACACGTAAAAGTCTGGTCTGAAGGTCAGCTGGCATATCGCCAATTTCATCTAAGAAAAGTGTACCGCCATCTGCTTGTTCAAAACGACCTTTACGAAGAGCCTGCGCTCCAGTAAAGGCACCGCGTTCATGACCAAATAATTCTGACTCTAATAAATCTTTTGGAATCGCGGCTGTATTAATCGCAATAAAAGGTTTATCCGCTCGAGGGGAATGTTTGTGAAGTGCGCTTGCAACAAGCTCTTTGCCGCTTCCTGACTCACCATTAATAAGGACTGTCGCATGAGAACGACTCAGACGTCCAATCGCACGAAATACTTCTTGCATGGAAGGAGCGTGTCCAATCATTTCGGTCGAGTTTTCAAAAGAAACTTCTTGGATACTTTGTTTTAAAGATTCATCAATGGCACGATGAATAATTTCAATTGCTTGATCCACATCAAAAGGTTTGGCTAAATATTCGAATGCACCACCTTGGAAAGCGGCAACTGCACTTTCTAAATCAGAATAAGCCGTCATGATGATGACAGGAATATGCGCATATTTTTCTTTAATGACTTGAAGAAGTTCCAAGCCTGAACCTTGTGGCATTCGAATGTCACTCACAATCACTTGTGGCTCTTCATTTTTAATCGCCTGCAGCGCGTCCTTAATTGAACTAAAGGTTTTAAAATTTAAGTCAGTTCGTGCGAGGGCTTTTTCAAATACCCATCGAATGGATTTGTCATCATCAATAATCCAAATGGCTTTCATAGTGAAGATCCTTGTGATTCTTGGTTGTTGGAAGGAATATCTCTAGTATCTAAATCTTTAATCGGTAATAAAATCGTGAATATTGTTTGTCCCGGCTCACTCTTACATTCAATCATGCCTTGATGTTGGCTCACATAAGTTTGTGCTAAGGAGAGCCCTAATCCTGAACCACCTTCGCGGCCAGAGACGAGCGGATAAAATATTTTGTCGCGGATACCTGATGGGATTCCAGGTCCATTATCAATAATGTCGAGCTTAATACCCACACGATAACGTTTTTTAGCGAGCATGATTTGTCGTTCAGCGCGTGTTTTAAAAACAATGAGGCCGTGTTGTTTTTTTTCATGCATAGCTTGCACTGCGTTGCGAGCAATATTAAGCACCGCTTGAATCAGTTTTTCGCGATCACCAATAATGTCAGGTAAGCTTGTGTCGTAATCACGTTGAATTTTTATTTCATCAGGTGATTCGGCTAACAATAAACTTCGAACGCGCTCTAATACTTCATGGATATTCGTAGGTTCATATTTAGGTTTCTGATGCGGAACGAGTAATCGATCCATCAAGGACTGTAAGCGATCGGCTTCTTTAATAATAACCTGTGTGTATTCTTTAAGAGTTACATCAGGTAGCTCATGTTCGAGAAGCTGTGCCGCTCCTCGTAAACCACCAAGTGGATTTCTAATTTCGTGCGCTAAATTACGAATCAATTCAGAGTTCGCTTGTTGCTGAATCAACATACGCTCTTCTTTTGCAATTCTTAATTGCTGATCCATTTGTTGGAATTCAAGAATATAACGAATCGAATCGCTTTGAATCGGAGTGATCGTGCATGTCACAGAAAATGATTGATGTTTTAAGGTAGTAATCAAAAATTCGTGTTCGCGATAAGGCGTGTCACTATTTAAGGCTTGGCTGATCGCGAGTTTTAAAATATCAGAATATGGAAATGCTTCATCAAGCGACATCTTATAAATTTGTTTAGCACTTAAGCCAAATAAAATTTCAGCGGATGGATTCATATACAAAATATGACCCTCGATATCGCATAGCAACACTGCACTCGCTAAGTGTTCAATCCCCTTTAATTCTGGGGTTAATGATGGGATAGTATTTTTTTTCATAAATATTCTATTTTCATTTATATACAAGCAAAACTTGAGCCAACTTAAAGAGATGGTTTATTGGCCTATTTCGCGCGCTCTATGAGGTTATTGTAAGGAATATTGATAGGTAATGCACTAATATAGTGCATTTATTAAAATGCCCAAAATGAAGGCATAAAAAAAGACGGCGATAAGGCCGTCTTTTTTAAATAAACTTACGAATTAGCAGCTGTAATACATACCGAATTCAATTGGATGAGGTGTCATACGCATCTTAGTCACTTCTTCCATCTTAAGACTGATATAACTATCAATCCAGTCATCGGTAAATACACCGCCGCGCGTTAAGAATTCTCGATCTTTATCTAAATACTCAAGCGCTTGTTCGAGTGATGAACATACGGTTGGTACTTGCGCATCTTCTTCAGGTGATAAATGATACAAATCTTTTGTCGCTGGCTCACCCGGATGAATTTTATTTTGAACGCCATCTAAACCTGCCATCATCAATGCACTGAATGCAAGATATGGGTTCGCGATGGGGTCTGGGAAACGTGCTTCGATACGACGTGCTTTGTCACCTTCCACGAATGGAATACGAATCGATGCTGAACGGTTTTTAGCAGAGTACGCTAACTTCACTGGAGCCTCGAAACCTGGCACTAATCGTTTATATGAGTTAGTTCCTGGGTTCGTGATCGCATTAAGCGCTCTCGCATGTTTAATCACACCACCAATATAGAACAATGCGAATTCACTTAAGCCTGCATAACCTGAACCTGCAAATAAGTTTTTACCGTCTTTCCAAATCGATTGATGCACATGCATACCTGAACCGTTATCACCTACGATTGGTTTTGGCATAAATGTCGCTGTCTTGCCATAGTTATGTGCTGTGTTTAATACTACGTATTTAAGAAGCTGTGTCCAATCTGCACGTTGTGTGAGGGTACTAAATTTAGTACCGATTTCACATTGGCCTGCAGTTGCAACTTCATGGTGATGCACTTCAACGGGCACGCCCATCGCTTCTAACGTAATAGACATCGCTGAACGAACATCTTGAAGGGAATCGACTGGAGGCACTGGGAAGTAACCACCTTTCACACCTGGACGGTGACCAATATTGCCACCTTCATGTTGTGTTGCAGAATCCCATGCACCTTCTTCTGAATTAATTTTTACGTGACAACCCTCCATACCTTGTGACCAAGTGATGGAATCAAAAATGAAGAATTCTGGCTCTGGACCAAAGTAAGCTGTATCACCTAAACCTGTTGATTTCAAATATGCTTCAGCACGACGCGCTAGACTTCTTGGGCAACGCTCATAACCTTTACCATCTGTCGGATCTACGACGTCGCATGTGAGGATAAGCGTTGGCTCTTCCATGAAGGGATCGATATTCGCTGTATCTGGGTCTGGCATAAGAAGCATGTCGGATGCCTGAATACCTTTCCAACCTGCGATCGATGAACCATCGAATGCGTGACCTTGTTTAAATTTACTTTCATCAAAAGCTGAAACAGGCACGCTGACGTGCTGTTCTTTGCCTCGTGTATCCGTGAATCTAAAGTCCACGAATTTAACGTTGTTATCTTTAATTTTTTTCATTACATCAGCGATTGCCATTTCATTCTCCTAAAAGCGTCAATTGGTATTCAATTTGTTGTTCATTAATGCATTTCAACATATTAATAGTAAGCATAAATTGTGCCAATCGAATAATGTTGTAAGGGTTTGTTATTGGTCGAGTTTTAAAAGGAAAAATTCAATAATTGCACCAAAAAAATGCATATTTCATATTTATGCACTTTAATAGTGCATAAATACCGTGGATGGCAGTTTTTTAAAAAACACTTATACTCAAACCCTTAATCAAATCGATGTGATAGCGCACCATGACTGAAGTTAAAAAACATTTTGCTGTAATTGGTAATCCGATTCATCACAGTCTATCTCCTCAAATACATAAGATGTTTGCTAAAGAAGCTGGACTTGATATGGATTACGAAGCCATTCTTTCACCACTCGACGAATTTCAAAGTACGGTTGAAACACTCATTACAAAAAAATTCAGTGGGGCTAATGTCACCCTTCCATTTAAAAAAGAAGCTTATCAACTCGCCATGACACATTCTCAACATGCAAGAATTGCTGAGGCTGTTAACACGCTCGAATTTAAAAATAAAGAAATCATTGGACACAACACTGATGGGATTGGATTGGTTCGAGATCTCGAACAAAATCTTCATGAAGATTTAAATCATAAGAAAATTTTACTGATTGGTGCAGGTGGTGCTGCAGAAGGTGTCATGTATTCGATACTAGAAAAAAAACCATTAGAGCTTACACTCACCAATCGTTCGATTGAAAAATCACATGCGATTCAAAATAAAATGCATATGCATGCAAAAAATTTTAATGTGAATTTAAATGTCATTGAGATTGCAAAATTACCAGAGCAATATTTTGATGTCATCATTAATGCCACTTCCGCAAGTTTAAATGGATCTGATCTTGGTATGAATAACAAGGTCTTCCATAATCAATGTTTAGCTTATGACATGATGTATGGCAAAGAAACACCTTTCATCAAACAAGCCCAATCTCAACACGCTAAAACATCAGATGGTCTTGGGATGCTTATTGAGCAAGCAGCTGAAGCTTTTTATATTTGGCACCATATCAAACCTCAAACAAAATCTGTGATTGATTTTTTTAGAAAAAAATAATTGCGTCAAAAATTAACAAATCTATTTTGGAATCATCGCTCTTTTAAAGGAAAGATTTTTTCTAGCTTATTTCTTTTATTTTTTATCTATCAGCTTTGGGTCTTAATGCACATTCTTTTATGGACGGTGGTGAATCCCAGTGAAAGTGCTTTTATGGAAAGAAGGTTAGAACATCTTCAAGAAAAAGACGAGAAAGCAACTCTGAGACACCAATGGGTGAATTACAACCAGATCTCCATCTATATTAAGCAAGCCGTGATTGCGGCTGAGGATGCTAAATTTATTGATCATGAAGGTTTTGATTGGGAAGGGATTGAAAAAGCTTATGAGAAAAATAAAAAACGCAAAAAAATTGTCGCAGGGGGATCCACGATCAGTCAGCAACTCGCTAAAAATTTATTTTTATCCAACCAGAGAACACCGTGGCGAAAGATAGAAGAAACTATTATTACGCTGATGCTTGAAACGATTTTAAGTAAACAAAGAATTTTAGAAATTTATTTGAATGTGATTGAATGGGGAAATAATGTTTACGGCATTGAAGCTGCATCTCTTCGTTATTTTTCATCACACGCAAAAGACTTAAATAGTTTTCAGTCAGCCAAATTGGCTTCTATGATTCCTAACCCTAAATATTACGAACGACATCAAGACACATCGAGGCTCATCGAGCGAAGTGGGATTATTTTGTCTCGCATGAGCGCGGTGCAAGTGCCTTAATTTTTTGCCTTCACTTATTTCAAGTAAGGTTTGAGATATTTACCTGTATAACTCTTCTTGTTATTTGCAACCTCTTCTGGGGTTCCTTCCGCAATAATTTCACCACCACCGTCACCGCCCTCAGGACCTAAATCAATAATCCAGTCCGATGTTTTAATGACATCTAAATTATGTTCAATGATCACAATCGTATTGCCTGCATCACGAAGTTTATGAATCACATCAAGCAGCAATTGAATGTCTGCGAAATGAAGTCCAGTCGTCGGTTCATCTAAGATATAAAGTGTGCGGCCAGTATCGCGTTTAGATAGCTCTAAAGCTAATTTGACACGCTGCGCTTCACCCCCTGAGAGGGTCGTCGCATTTTGACCTAAGGTGATATAGCCTAAGCCCACCTCTATAAGTGTGCGCAATTTTTTTTCAACCGCAGGAATGGCATTAAAAAATTGATGAGCCTGTTCAACAGTCATGGATAACACATCATGAATATTTTTACCTTTAAATTGAATCTCTAAGGTTTCACGGTTATAACGTTTACCTTGGCAAATATCACAGGGGACATACACATCCGGTAAAAAGTGCATTTCAACTTTTATAACACCATCGCCTTCACAGGCTTCGCATCGACCACCTCTAACATTGAAGGAAAAACGTCCTGGTCCATAGCCTCGGTTACGACTTTCATTAAGTTGTGCAAAAAGTTCTCGTGTGGGGGTAAAGAGTCCTGTGTATGTCGCAGGATTTGATCTAGGCGTTCTCCCAATAGGGCTTTGATCAACATCCACGACCTTATCAAAAAAATCTAAGCCTTTAATCGATGCATGTTCTGCAGGTTCAGTATGGCTCCCATATAAGTGATGAGCCACAGCGCGATAAAGTGTGTCATTGATCAGAGATGATTTACCACTCCCTGAGACACCGGTAATGCAAGTGAGAAGCCCGATCGGTAATTTTAAATGTACATTTTTTAAATTATTTCCTTTAGCACCTTTGAGCTCTAACCATTTCAAAGTGCGTGGCAATACTCTTTTATTTTTATATTTAATTTCCTTACGACCACTGATGTATTGACCTGTAAGTGACTTAGGATGTTTTGCAATCATCTTAGGAGTCCCTTCAGCGACGATATATCCACCATGTTCCCCTGCCCCGGGCCCAATATCAACGACATGGTCAGCTGAAAGAATGGCATCTTGATCATGTTCAACGACGATGACCGTATTACCTAAATCACGCAGTTTTTTTAAGGTCTCAAGTAAACGGTCATTATCACGTTGGTGTAAACCAATGGAGGGTTCATCAAGCACATACATCACACCGGTTAAGCCACTCCCGATTTGTGACGCTAAGCGAATACGTTGTGCTTCACCACCCGATAAAGTTTCAGCAGACCGTGATAAAGATAAATAATCTAAACCCACATTGACTAGAAACTTGAGGCGGCTCGTAATTTCAAAAATTATTTTTTCGGCAATGGTTTTTTTGGCACCCTTTAATTTGAGTGACTCAAAAAAATGTACAGTTTCTTTTAAAGGTGTATTACATATTTCATGAATATTTTTTTTACCTACCTTCACATGTCTTGCTTCAATCCTTAAGCGCGAGCCTTCACAGGATGGACAAGGTTGTATATTTAAATATTTTGTAAGCTCATCTCGAACTGTGCCCGAATCCGTTTCATGGTAACGACGTTTTAAATTATTTAAGATACCTTCAAAGCTATGCATCTTTTTGATGATCTGGCCGCGTTCATTGATGTATGAAAAATTAATGTGCTCTGATCCACTACCATTCAAAATCACATGTTGAATTTTTTCAGGTAATTCTTCAAAAGCCGTTTCCAAATCAAATGCGTAATGCTCACTTAAAGATTGGAGTAATTGGAAATAAAATTGATTGCGTTTATCCCAACCTTTAATGGCTCCTGATGCAAGAGATAAATGGGGGAAAGCAACAACACGCTTAGGATCAAAGAAATTAATATTACCAATGCCATCACATTCAGGACAGGCTCCCATGGGATTATTAAATGAGAATATGCGTGGTTCTAATTCTTCTAAAGAATAATCACACAAAGGGCATGCAAATTTTGCTGAAAAAAGATGCGATTTATTCGTGTCCATTTCAACTGCTATCATTTTTCCATCGGCGAGTTTTAATGCCGTTTCAGTCGATTCCGTGATGCGCTGCTTTATATCTGGATTAATTTTAATGCGATCCACCACGACATCGACTTGATGTTTTTTAGTTTTGGTAAGTTTTGGCAAGCCATCAATTTCGTAAATCTCACCATCAATTCGTAAACGAATAAAGCCTTGCGCTTTTAAATCTTCAAATAAATCTTGCTGCTCCCCCTTGCGACTATTCACAATCGGCGCTAGCAACATAATTTTTGTATCATTAGGTAATGCCAATAAAGTATCCACCATTTCGGATACCGTTTGCGATTCTAGGGTATGCGCGTGGGTGGGGCATTCAGGCTCCCCAGCTCTTGCATAAAGAAGCCTTAAATAATCATGGATTTCAGTGACCGTTCCCACAGTCGATCTCGGATTATGAGAAGTAGATTTTTGCTCAATGGAAATCGCAGGAGACAAGCCTTCAATCAAATCGACATCAGGCTTATTCATGCGCTCTAAGAATTGACGCGCATAGGCAGATAACGATTCAACGTAACGACGCTGGCCTTCCGCGTATAGAGTATCAAAAGCTAAAGATGATTTACCGGAACCGGATAAACCTGTAATCACAATCAATTTATTGCGCGGCAAATCAAGTGAAATATTTTTTAGGTTATGGGTTCTAGCCCCGCGAATTTTAATCGTATCCATGTCGCTTTAAGCTTTTTAAAGGTAACCTGTTAATATACGAAATTATTCGAAAATAAGAAATATCTAATTCAAGTTTATGAAGATAGAACAAGGCATGACCCCGCTTGAGATTCGATCCAGTTTAAGTTTGGCATCGATCTATGGTTTAAGAATGTTAGGCATGTTTTTAATCCTGCCTATTTTTGCAATCTACGCCGAAGGCTTACCGGGAAGTCCTTCAGCTTTTCAAGTGGGCTTAGCATTAGGTGCTTACGGTCTTACGCAAGCAATCTTTCAGTTGCCTTTCGGTATGCTATCTGACCGTTATGGCCGCAAAAATATCATTTATATCGGTCTTCTTTTATTTGCTTTAGGTTCCTTTGTAGCAGGTTATTCAGACGATATTAAGATCATTATTCTAGGTCGTGCCATTCAAGGGGCAGGCGCTATTTCAGCAGCTATCACGGCACTTGTGGCTGATCTCACGCGCGATGAACATCGCACGAAAGCGATGGCGATGATTGGAGCTACGATTGGTATTACTTTTGCCTTGTCTTTAATGGGGGCTCCGGTTCTCAATCGATTGATAGGTGTGCCCGGTATTTTTATGCTGACAGGACTTTTATCTCTTCTGGCTATTTTAGTAGTGCGTTTTGTGGTTCCCACCCCTTTAACGATCATCTCTTCTAGACCCTCAAAAAAATCCGCTCCATCTTTTCAATCTATACTCAAAGATACCCAGCTTTCACGTTTAAATTTTGGGATATTTGCCTTACATGCCGCTCAGATGGCGATGTTTATTGTGGTACCTATTGCCCTTGCAACGGCGGGTGGGCTCAATGTGAACGAACATTGGGAAGTTTATTTACCTGTACTCTTGAGTTCTTTTGTCTTCATGGTGCCCATCATTATCTTGAGTGAAAAATTCAATAAAGCAAAACTCGTGTTTATTAGCTCTATATTTTTAATGCTGATCGCCCAACTCATGTTTGGTGTTTTGATTCATGTTTTTTGGGGCTTAGTTGCATCTTTATTTGTCTACTTTGTAGCCTTCAATATTTTAGAGGCAAGCCTTCCCAGTTTGATTAGTAAAATTGCCCCGCCAAGCGCTAAAGGGACAGCGATTGGGGTGTATAATACCTGTCAATCAT
>Ga0214921_10011073_pt1 | contig 11028 bp, 3 predicted proteins | sample LL1505_MetaG_FD_177992 | JGI IMG/M metagenome (GOLD analysis project Ga0214921, IMG submission 177992) | Freshwater microbial communities from Lake Lanier, Atlanta, Georgia, United States - LL-1505 | ecosystem: Environmental > Aquatic > Freshwater > Lake | place: USA: Georgia | collected 2015-05-28
GAAGGGCTTCTGCTATTGAAACGCCAAGTAAAAACCCTTACGATATTAGAGACACCACGCTTATTAAAAAATCGGTTGTTTTTGATCCCATTACCAGACAGTACAAAGTAGTTGAAACCATCAATGGTAAATTATACCGCACCCCAAGTTTTATAGATTTTGATACGTATGTAAAATTGCAGGCCAAAGTGGATGAGGCCGAGTACTTTAAAAAAAGAGCAGATGCATTAACGGCGCTCAATAAAAAAGTAGCTCGTCCACCCATGCAAGTGTATGATAAATTATTTGACCGAATTTTTGGGGTGAGTGATGTGTTGGGTGGTGCAGGCGGACAACTCAAACAGCTTACAGATCAAGCGAAACAAATTGGAGAAGGCGTTAGTAAATTAAAAGAGCAACTTCAAAATACCGCCGAAGACATTGCTGCCAACAAATTTAAAGTAGACATTAAGCCCACCGGCGATGTAAGCATTATGGCGGGGTATCAAGGGCAAAACATTGAAAACCCAACGCTTCCAGAGCGTGCTAGAAAAAATGGTGGCTTTGATTTTGACATGAACACCAATTTAAGTGTCAATGCAAATATTGGAGATAAATTAAAATTCCCCATCAATTACAATACGCTTTCTAATTTAAATTTTGACAACCAAATTAAGCTTGATTATAAAGGGATGGACGACGAGCTTTTAAAAAGTATTGAAGCAGGAAATATTTCATTTCAATCGAGAGGAACTTTAATTCCTTCTGCTCAAAATTTATTTGGTGTTAAAACGCAATTACAATTTGGAAAACTGTTTGTTACAGCAGCCCTTGCCAATCAAAAATCATCTAGACAATCGGTGGCATTACAAGGTGGAGCATCTATGCAAACTTTTGAAAAAAAGTTAAATGATTACGAAGAAAACAGGCACTTCTTACTAGGACAATATTTTAAAAATAATTACAACAAGGCGATGAAAAATTTGCCAGTTGTAAATACGCAAGTTCAAATTCAGCGCATTGAAGTTTGGGTTACCAATAGAACGGGCGCAACAACAGAAGCCAGGGATATTGTGGGCTTTATGGATTTAGGGGAACCGCAGCCTTATAACACCGGTGCTATTGCTTCATCGGCTGGTGGATCACTTCCATTTAACGGCGCCAATAATTTATACAATGGATTAATTGGTAATCCTAGTAGCAGAAATCCTGCTGTGATTAATAGTTTGCTTTTATCTAAAGGACTTAGGCCAGTAGATGATTATGAAAAAACATTTGCAAGAAAATTAAATCCTTCGGAGTATACTTTTAATCCGCAGGTAGGTTTTTTATCTATCAACACGCAAATGCAATCTGATGAAGTACTCGCAGTTGCATTTCAATATACTTACAATGGCCGCGTGTATCAAGTAGGTGAATTTTCGCAGGATGTTGCACTTGATTCTAGCAAAGGTGTACAAAAAGTTTTATTTTTAAAATTATTAAAAGCCACTTCTCAACGTATTCAACTTCCTATATGGAGTTGGATGATGAAAAACGTGTATTCGCTGGATGTTTTTGGTGGCATTCAACGTGAAGATTTTAAACTGAACATTTTATACGAAGAGCCAAGTGGGGGACTCAAAAGATATTTGCCAGAAACATCAAAAGCAGCAGAAGGATTTCCACTATTAAAAATATTAAACCTTGATAGGCTTAATAATCGAAACGATCCGCAGCCCGATGGTGTATTTGACTATGTAGACGGTTTTACGGTACTACAGCAATCGGGTAAAATTATATTTCCAGTATTGGAGCCCTTTGGTAAAGATTTGGACACTCTTGCATTTGCTGGTATGTCAACGGCCATTAAAAAGAAATACGTTTATTATCAATTGTATGATTCCATTAAGGCCATTGCAGAAACCTATGCCAACTTAAACCGCTTTGTTATGCAAGGGCAAGTTAAAAGTGGGGGCGGTGGTTCTGAAATTCAGCTCAACACATTTAATATTCCGCAGGGGTCAGTGCGTGTTACTGCAGGCGGTCAACAATTAAGAGAAGGACTCGATTATAGTGTCGATTATAATTTAGGAAGCATTAAAATTTTAAACGCTGCTATATTAAGTTCCAATGTTCCAGTAAGTGTTTCTTTTGAAAATAATACTGGTTTTGGTATGCAAACAAGGGGCTTTAGTGGGCTTCGTTTGGATTATATGGCCAACAAAAAATTTAGCGTAAGTGCAACATCTGTAAGACTAGGAGAAAGGCCATTTTTTACTAAAATGAATTATGGTGATGATCCTATTCGTAACACCATGTATGGGCTAGACTTTAGTTATAAATCGGAACTGCCTTCTGTTACTAGACTTCTAAATAGGCTTCCTTTTTATTCGACCAAAACGATGTCCAGTATTAATGCATATGGTGAAGGCGCCTTTTTAAAACCTGGTCACCCCCCTCAGATTGGTTCTGGCGACCAAGGACTTATTTTTATAGATGACTTTGAAGGAACAAGAACCAATATTGATTTACGTTTCCCATTTGTGGCTTGGACGCTCGCATCTACACCACAGGGCAATAACAAATTTCCAGAAGCTATATTAACGGATTCTATCGACTACAATTTTAACCGTGCAAAATTAGCTTGGTATAATATCGAGCCCAATTTGCAAGACAAAAATAGTAGCAACAATCCACTCCGAAAAAACCTTACAGACTTAAGTGATCCTAGGGTGCGTCAGGTTTTTACCAACGAATTATTTCCGCAGCGTACTACCAATATTACCGATGTCCAAACGGCAACTTTTGACCTTGCCTATTATCCTTTAGAAAAAGGGCCTTACAATTACGAATCACGCACTACACAAATTGGCGCAGATGGTAAATTCAAAACACCTGCAGCAAAGTGGGGCGGCATCATGCGTGCGATTGATCAAACTGATTTTGAAACAGGCAATATCGAGTACTTTGAAATTTGGATGCAAGATCCATTTATCACAAATCCAACTAGTAGGGGCGGAAAAATATTACTCAACCTTGGAAATATTAGTGAAGACGTTTTAAAAGACGGAAAACGTTTTTATGAAAATGGTATGAATACTCCAAAAGTGCCTGCGCAAGTAGATAGTAGCAACACTTGGGGTAAAACGCCTGTTAATCCAATTCAAATAACACAGGCATTTAGCAATGACCCTGCAGATAGACCCTACCAAGACGTTGGTTTTGATGGCATTGATGACAACGCAGAAAAAATTAAAAAAGGGTATGTACTTCAAAAGCTAGCCAATAATTTTGGTACTTCTTCTCTCATATACCAGAAGGCGTTATTGGATCCTGCAGGTGATAATTACAAGTGGTACAGAGACAATAGTTTTGATGCAGCAGGTACAGGAATTTTAGGACGCTACAAAAATCATAACAATCCGCAGGGTAACTCACCCATCGCTTCTACTGGTGCTTTTACACCAGCTGCAACTTTATATCCAGATAATGAAGATTTAAATAGAGATAATACTTTAAATGAAACAGAAGCCTATTACGAATATGAAGTTTCTTTAAAACCGGGTATGGCTGTTGGTGTTACTCCTTATGTAACTGATAAAAGAACTTTATCTGTAAATGCTGCAGACGGAACGGTGAAAACAGAAAATTGGTATTTGTTTAGAATTCCTATTAGAGGATACACAAGAAAGGTTGGAAATATGTCCGATTTTAAATCCATTCGTTTTGCACGTTTGTATTTAACAGATTTTGAAGATTCGGTGGTGGTGCGTATGGCAAGAATGGATCTTGTGCGTAATCAGTGGCGCCAATTTAATTTTAAATTAGACTCAACAGGTTCTTATTTACCCATTCCCGTAAATAGTGGTGTTACCTTTAATACACTTGCAGTTAATTTAGAAGAAAATAGTAGCCGTCAACCGGTTAACTATTTAATGCCTCCAGGCGTAGAGCGTGTACAGCTATTAAGCAACAATGGCGTGAACTTAAAACAAAATGAACAGGCCATGAGTATGCAAATCAGAAATCTTACTTCTGGTGATGCGCGTGCCGTATTTAAAACATTGCCTTTTGATTTAAGACAATTTGGTAAACTCTCCATGTATTTGCATGCCGAGTCTGTACCTGGTTTACGACCTGTTCTAGATGATGAATTATATGCAGTGATACGAATTGGTCAAGACTTTTTAAATAATTATTACGAAGTAAAAATTCCACTTAAAATTACCAAACCAGGCAATTATGCAAAAGGGCAAGAAGATAAAATATGGCCTGAATTAAACAACTTAGACTTGTCTTTAAGGCAATTGATTGACCTTAAACAAAGAAGAAATAGTAAAGGCTTATCTGTTACTAATATTTATAGAGAGATCATTGGCAATAAAATTATTTCTGTGCATGGGAATCCAAACTTGGGCGAAGTGCGTGGACTTTTACTCGGTGTAGAAAATAAATATTTACCAGATGGTCCTGTATTAAGTGCCGAGGTTTGGGCCAATGAATTGCGTTTATCAGAAATGGATGAACAGGGCGGATGGTCTGCGCTTGGTAGGGTAGATATGGTTTTAGCAGATTTAGGTACACTCTCTATTTCTGCAAATACACACACTGCGGGATTTGGTACAATCGAGCAGCGTGTGAATGAAAGAGCCAAAGAAAATATGATGCAATTTGATATTGCTACAAATATTGAAGCCGGTAAATTACTTCCTAAAAAAGCAAATATTTCTGTGCCAGTATATGCAAGTATCAATAGAACAGTATATACGCCAGCTTTTGATCCTTACGATAAAGACATTCGCTTTAAAGATCAGTTGAGTAAAGCAGCTGCAGATAAGCGAGATTCTATGAAGCAGGCTGCCATGGATCAGACCACTATTAAAACAATTAATTTTACCAATGTAAAAGTGCAGCCTGGTGATAAAACAACCATGTTAAGCCTAAGTAATTTTGATTTGAACTATTCCTTTACGCAAACAGCCCAAAGCAGTCCTATTGTTCAGGAAAACAAAGTAACCAAACAGCGCGGAGGGCTTGGTTATACCTATAATGCACAGCCTAATTTCATGTACCCTTTTAAAAAGGTTATAAAAACCAATACGCCTTGGTTGTCGCTTGTAAAAGATTTTAATGTAAACCTAAAGCCAAGCTATGTAAGCTTTAGAGCAGATGTGCAGCGTCAATTTGGTGAGTTTGTGCCACGCATTGTAAACACCATGGATAGTAAAGTGGATAGGGTAGATACCACGTACGACAAATATTTTACGTTTGATCGTTTTTACAATATGCGCTGGGATTTATCCAATGCCGTGAATCTCGATTTTTCTGCAACTAATAATGCACGTATCGATGAGCCTTTTGGCAGAATTGACACAAGGGCAAAAAGAGATACGATTCAGCAAAACTTTTTAAAAGGAGGACGTAATACACTCTATCAACAAAAAGCTTCTATATCCTATACCTTGCCACTCAATAAATTGCCTATCACTGATTGGATTACAGCAAGATATACATATGGTACAAGCTATAACTGGATTGGTGCCAGCAGACTTGCTTATGAACTTGGAAATACAATCGAAAATTCGCAAGAAAATAATTTGAGTGTGCCATTTAATTTTGCAAGCCTTTATGCAAAGTCTAAATTTTTACGTGCACTTGATAATATTCCGCCTCCAAAAATGAAGGGCAATAAAATAAGTAGTAAAGCAACGCCTGAGCAGTTGCTGGGCACCGTATTACTTAGCAAAAAAGAAACGTTACAAGGCCTCGTTGGGGATAAAAGAAAAGAAGCACTTAAGAAGTGGAAAACTTTAAAAAAGGATCAGCGTATTGCAGCAAAAATGCTGAAGGCCAATGAAATGCCCGAACTTAATGGTACTACTAGGTTTGCGGGCAAATTGCTTACGATGGTTAAAAATCTATCGGTTAATTACGCAGCCAATTATAGAAGTAGGGTGCCTGGTTTTACAGATAGTACGCAGTTTTTGGGTCAAAACTTTAATTCTTTAGCACCAGGACTCGATTATGCTTTTGGCAAACAACCAGATACTTCTTGGCTCAATCAAAAAGCGGCTAAAGGACTTTTATCTCGCGATTCTGGTTTTAATTTCTTGTACAAACAAAGCTTTGAGCAGCGTTTGAATATTACAGCTCAATTGGAACCAATTCGTGAGTTATTGATTGATGTAAACTTAGAAAAAACATTTACCAAAGATTATTCGGAGTTGTATAAAGACACTTTAGGTGCGGGCCGCATGGAGCATTTAAATCCACTCGCTACGGGCGGCTTTAGTGTATCATATATTTCTTTTAAAACCCTTTTTGAAGGCTATACGCCCAACGAAATTTCGAGTACGTTTAAAACATTCCAAGACAACCGTTTAATTGTATCTAAACGTGTTGCAGCGGCAAATCCTTATTGGCAATCTTTACCGGCTTCACAAAAATTCACACCAGATGGATTTGCAAAAGGATATGGTAGATACTCCCAAGATGTGCTTGTGCCCGCTTTTTTAGCAGCCTATGCAGGAAAAGACCCCACCACGGTAGCACTTATTAAACAATCCAATGCTAAGGTCAGTACCAATCCATTTGCTGGTATTATTCCTAAACCCAATTGGCGAATCACGTATACGGGCCTTACTAAAATACCTGCTCTTGCCGAGAAGTTTAACAACATATCATTTTCGCATAGCTACAAGGGTAACTTAAGTATGAATAGTTTTAATAGCGCACTCTTGTATCAAGATCCATTCCGCTTATGTGGCCCTTCCTTTATGGATACCGTGAGTGGTAATTTTGTACCATTCTTTTTGGTTCCAAATATTACCATGCAAGAAAGTTTTGAACCTTTAATTGGCGTTGATTTTACAACCAATAAGCAAATGTCGATGCACTTCGAATATCGAAAAGGCAGGCAGCTGAGCTTAAGTTTGGTAGATTATCAATTGAGTGAATCTAGAAGTACAGAGTGGGTGTTTGGTTTTAGCCTTCGCACACAGGGGTTAAATCTTCCATTTACCATTCCGGGCATGAAAAATGCCAAGCTAGTGAATGATCTTACCGTTAAAGTAGATTTATCTATGCGTGATGTTTCTAATAGCAATAGCAGGCTTGATCAAACCAATGCATACGGAACAGGTGGACAAAAAGAAATCACGATACAGCCTTCTGTAGATTATGTTTTAAACAGCAGGGTCAATCTTCAGTTCTTCTTTGATCAGCGCAAGGTTAAGCCTTATATTTCAACATCAGCACCTTCTACAAGTACAAGGGCAGGTGTTAAAATAAGGGTATCATTAGCGCAGTAACAAACCACTAAAACAAATTAGATTAATTGTTTTTAAAGGCCCATTTCCACATTTCTTTCCAGGTTACTTTTTTGCCGTACATTAAAATTCCCGTTCTGTAAATTTTTGCAGCCACCCAAGTTGTACCTAAAAATCCAAGTATCAATAGCGCCATGCTTGCAATTAATTGAACCACGGTTACGCCATCTGGAACACCATGCGCTACTCTTGCCATCATCACAATGGGTGATGTAAGTGGAAATAAACTTCCAAAAATAGCGAGTGTACTATTGGGGTCATTTACGGCCTTGGTCATAATGACCATGGCAAAAATGATTGGCATCATTATAGGAAGTAATAAGCTTTGCGCATCTTGTGGATCTTCGTTTACAGCGCTACCTACTGCTGCAAAAAGTGCTGCATACATAAAGTAGCCGCCTAAAAAGTAAAACACAAAACACCCAATAATAAGTGTGAAATTAATTTCTGCTAAGCCAGCCATAATGCCTTGAAGTGCGCCAGATTCCTTCATGGCTGTTGCAGCGCCCATTGCACCTGGTTGAATAGGCGCAGATTGCATCCCCGCAGCAACGTCTGGGAATATAACAGGTATCAAAAATTGTAGTCCAAATACGAGTACAAACCAAATTATAAATTGTATTAAGCCTACTGCGCCAATACCAAATATTTTGCCCAGCATTAACTCAAATGGTTTAACGCTACTAACAATTACTTCTGCTATTCGGCTCACTTTTTCTTCCATCACGCCGCGCATCACCATGGTGCCGTACACAAATAATATGATATAAATTAAAAAGCCAGCAATCATGCCCACCGCATAGCTAATGCCTACTTTGCTTTCATTGTCTTTTTTACCATCATTGGTGGTAAAGCTAATGGCATTGTTTTCTAGTTTAGCGCTATCTAATTGGCCTTTAGAAATATTGAGGGCTAGTAATTTTTTTTCTTCTAAAGCGTTGTTAATTCTGTTCTCAATTTTTTCTCTAGTCATTAAACCAAGTGCCTTGCTAGATCTAAAGGAAATTTGAGGTTCGCCGCTTTGTAAATTGTAATCATTAGGTACAAATAAATAAGCATCAAATGCTGCCTCGTTTAGTTTTTTATTGAGTGCGGCAGTGTCTGCATCTATAAAGCTAAAAATAACTTCGGTACTTTTTTTATCGTCAATTTTCCCATTAAATAATTCTGATTGGTCGCTAACGGCCACCTTAAAATTATCGGTGGTTTTTACCTGAAAATAAATCATGAGCGCATAGAACCCAAAAATTAAAAGCGGTAGGCCAATGGTGCTTAATAAAAAAGTTTTTTTCTGAACCCTTGTTTTAAATTCTCTGCTGGCAACTAAAAATATCTTATTCATGTGTGTCTAAATTAATTGTTTTGAAAAGCTCTGGTGGTGGCTTTGCTGCCTTCAACTAAATGAATAAAAATGTCATTTAAAGAAGGTAATATTTCATTGAAACGCTCAATTAAAACATCTTGTTGTAATAAATAATTGAGCACGTGATTACTTGTATAACCCTCGTTAATTTTCACAATGAGTTGCTGTTTTTCTTGATGTTCAATGCTAAATATAGGGCTGGCTAACTCGGTAGGTTGGCCTTTAAACTGAATATTAAATTTATTTTCTTTAAACTGTTGTTTTACTTCTGTAACTGTGCCGTCTAATATTTTTTTACCCAAGTTCATGAGTATAATATGGTCGCAAATTTCTTCTACCTGCTCCATGCGGTGTGTAGAAAATATAATGGTACTTCCTCTTTGCGCAAGACCATAAATTTCGTCTTTAATTAAATTGGCATTTAAGGGGTCAAGTCCACTAAATGGTTCATCGAGTATAATGAGTTTTGGCTCGTGTAAAACGGTGGTTACAAATTGTAGTTTCTGACTCATGCCCTTGCTCAAGTCTTCTACTTTTTTATTCCACCAGCTTTCCATTTCAAATTTCTTAAACCAAAATTTGATTTTTTCCAATGCTTCCGAACGGCTAAGCCCTTTTAATTGTGCCAGGTACATAGCCTGTTCTCCAATTTTCATTTTTTTGTACAAGCCACGTTCTTCCGGCATGTATCCGATATGTACAAAGTCGTTTTGTGGATCAAATGGTTTGCCATCAAATAGCAAATCGCCACTATCCGGGTAAAAAATACCCGTTATCATACGAAGGAGTGTGGTTTTCCCAGCGCCATTGGGCCCTAGTAAGCCAAAAATGCTTCCTTGTTCGATAGAAAAGCTAACATCATCTACCGCTTTTTGGGTAGCATAATGTTTTTGGAGGTTCTTGAGTTCGAGAATTTTAGGCATCGTATCTATACTTTGAAACCTAAAATTAGTTAACTCACCGGAATGTTATTTTATTTTTTAGGTAAGGGCCTTTTTAATGACAAGCGGTTGCCAAAAAACTTACTTTCGTAGGAATAAACACCTTATTGTTATGAAACGAAGTCGTTCTGTATTGCTTTTTGCTGTTTTATCAATTGTTATGGTACTTGGCTCTAGCTGGGGTTTTTTGGTACACAAAACAGTACATCAGTTAGCTGTATATCAATTGCCTGCTCCTTTACAGCAGTTTTTTTACGCAAACATCGATAACGTAGTTTCAAATTCTGTAAGGCCAGATCAGCGAAGAAATTCGGATCCCACAGAAGCCACCAAACATTTTATTGATATCGAAATGTATGGCCCTGATGCTGCAAATACGATGCCTATGGAATGGGACAAAGCGGTGGCAATTTTTACTAAAGATTCGCTCATTAAATACGGTTATGTACCTTATCATATTATTTACATGCAGTCTAAATTAACGGAGGCGTTTAAGCAAAAAAACAAAGACAGTATTTTGTTTTATGCCGCAGATCTAGGACACTACATTGGTGATGCACACGTGCCACTTCATACCTCTGTAAATTACGATGGTCAATTAACGGCTCAAAAAGGAATGCATGCATTGTGGGAAGCAACTGTTCCAGAAATTGAATTACCTCAATACAATTTGTACACAAATCATTCCGCTAGTTATTTATCTTCTCCCACAAAAGCTATTTGGTCTGCAGTTCGTAAAGGTTATAATATGGTTGGATTTATGTTAGAGACTGAAAAAAATATTTCTAAAAACTTTAATGAAGCAGATAAGTATGAAATAAAAATGTGGTACGGAAAAGAAACAAAAGCCTACACACCCCAATTTGCAAAAGCTTACGGATTGGCTTTAAAAAACACAGTGAATGAAAGACTGCTTGAGTCATCAAGTTTGATTGCCGATTTTTGGTATACTGCTTGGGTAGATGCGGGTAAGCCAGATCTATCTGAATTCCAAAACGCTGGATTAGCGCAAGATTTACAAAAAGAACTGGGAGCTTTTCAGCAAAATACGCTGGTTAAAGACGGCCTTTTGCGTGCTTTAAAAAAATAGCATCAATTCCTCGTTCGCCATCCATAGCAGCGCTCACAATACCACCTGCATAACCGGCACCTTCGCCACATGGGTATAAATTGCTAATGGCTGGATGAGCCAGTGTAGCAGCGTCTCTAGGGATTCGTACAGGTGAGGATGTTCTACTTTCTGTGGCTACCACTTGTGCTTCATTGGTATAATACCCTTTCATTTTTTTGCCAAAAATCACAAAAGCATCTTGTAGGTTTTTACGAATAAATTGCGGCAGCACGTTTTCTAAATTGTGGGCTGCTAATCCTGGAAGATAACTGCAATTGCCAAGTGTTGTGGATGTTTTATTGGTACTAAAATCTACCATTCTAT
>Ga0214921_10011075_pt1 | contig 11026 bp, 7 predicted proteins | sample LL1505_MetaG_FD_177992 | JGI IMG/M metagenome (GOLD analysis project Ga0214921, IMG submission 177992) | Freshwater microbial communities from Lake Lanier, Atlanta, Georgia, United States - LL-1505 | ecosystem: Environmental > Aquatic > Freshwater > Lake | place: USA: Georgia | collected 2015-05-28
GTCGTGCAGGTGCCCGACTTCGGCGGCCGGTTCTGGCTGTATCAGCTGGGTGACCAGCGGACCGACAGCTTTGCCGAAGTGGGCAGCATCTACGGCACGCTTCCCGGAAACTATCTCGTCGTCGGTCCCGACTGGCGGGGTAGCGTGCCCGTCGGGATCGCTGGTGTGTTCCGCTGCTCGACGCGGTATGGGTACTGCCTGCCAAGGGTGTTCTTCACCGACTCGGCTGCCGATCGCGAGGCTGCGCTGCCAGCCATCAATGGGATCATGGCCTATCCCCTGAGCGAATACACGGGCGAGTCGCAGCAGTGCGACTGGTCGAAGCCGAGATGGCTGCCAAACCTGGCCTCCCGCGGTGCGGCCTCACGGGGTGTCTCGCCCGATACGTTCTTCGACGTGTTGCCCGCCGTGCTCGACGACGTCCCGCCACTGCCGGGCGAGGAACCGCTCTACTCGCGGTTCCGCGGGCTCTTGGCGGCGGCCGCCTCGGATCCGGCAGTCGCCGCAGAGATCCGGCAGGCTGCCACCGAGGCGGAGCGTGACGAAGTGGCGCCCCTCTTCGAGTTTCGCAACCTCGGGCAGCCGCTGCCGTCGCACTGGACCACGCTCGTCAACGGCGCCGCGTTTGGCACCGACTACCGCACGCGGACGGCAGTGGCCGCCTCAAACGTGTTCGTCAATCGGCATCGCGAGACGAAGTATTACTTTCAGGACCTCGACCTCCACGGCCGTCGCCTCGAGGGCAGCCGCGAGTATCAGGTCACCTTCGCACCGGGCTCACTGCCGCCAGCAAAGGGGTTTTGGTCGCTGACCCTCTACGATGAACGGCATGCGCTGCCCCTGGCCACGGGCGGCAAGGTCGCTGTCGGCTCACGGGATTCCGAACTGCGCTACGGTGCCGACGGATCGCTCACGATCATCGTCAGCCGCGATGCCGTCGCCACGGCCACTGAAGGTGACGCCTCGGGAAATCGAATCGTGGCACCCAGCGGCGTCTTCTCGCTCTATCTGCGGATCTACTGGCCAGATGAATCGGCACTCGACGGCACCTGGACGCCTCCCCCCGTGCATCCGATCGCCTCGACCCTCCAACAGGCCGGCAAGTGACTCGTTCCCGGGCTTCCTGTCAGGAGCTTTCACGATTGGGATTCTGTGGTCGGTCAGGATGGGCGAGCCTGACGTGAACACGCCTTGGCAAGTTGGAAACTCGCCCCCACGGGGAGGAAGTAGCGAGCCTGGCGTAAAGATGGTTCACATCCGGGCGATGCGGGTGACGGCGTGGGCGAGGCGGTCGATCTCGTCGTGGGTGTTGTAGAAAGCCAGTGACGGGCGGACGGTGGCTTCGAGGCCGAAGTGCCGTAGCGATGGCTGAGCACAGTGATGACCGGCGCGAACAGCGAACCCCTCGCGGTCGAGCGCCTTGCCGATCTCGATCACGTCGCGGCCGGGCAGCACGAACGACAGCACGCCCACCTTCTCCGCAGCCGTGCCGATGAGCCGCAGGCCGCTGATCGCAGTGAGACGACGGGTAGCGTATTCAAGCAGTTCGTGCTCGTAGGCGGCGATCCGCTCGCGGCCGAGCCGCGTCACGTAGTCGAGCGCGGCGCCTAAGCCGATCGCATCGGCGATGTTGGGGGTGCCTGCCTCGAACTTGGCCGGCGGGTCGGCATAGATTGTCTTCTCGAACGTCACGTCGCGGATCATGTTGCCGCCGCCCTGCCAGGGCTGCATCGAGCTTTGAGCCTCCGACGTGGCATAGACCGCTCCGATGCCGGTCGGCCCGAAGATCTTGTGGCCGGAGAAGACGAAGAAGTCGCAGCCGATCCGGTTGACATCGACCGGGAAGTGCGAAACCGTCTGGGCTCCATCCACGAGCACGCGGGCACCGTGGGCCTTCGCCATGCCGGTCATCAGCTCCACCGGCAGGATCGTGCCGAGGCTGTTGGAGGCGTGCGAGAGCGAGACGAACTTCGTCCGCGGGCCGAGCAGGGCCGCATAGGCGTCGAGCATCACCTCGCCCCGATCGTTGATCGGCGCCACGCGGATGACGGCGCCGGTCCGCTGGGCGATCATCTGCCAGGGCACGATGTTGGCATGGTGCTCGAGTTCCGTGAGCACGATCTCATCGCCTGCCGAGAGGAGGGAGCCACAGGCGTTGGCCACGAGGTTGATTCCCTCGGTCGTGCCCCGGACAAAAATGATCTCGTCGGGACTCGACGCTCCCAGGAACGTCTGCACCGTTCGCCGGGCGTGCTCGTAGGCATCGGTCGACCGGGCCGCGAGCGTGTGGGCGGCGCGATGGATGTTGGAATTGTCGTGGGCATAGAACCGCGAGATCGCGTCGATGACGTGCTGCGGCTTCTGCGTCGTGGCTGCGTTGTCGAACCAGGCGAGCGGTTTTCCGTTGACCTGCTGGTGGAGGATCGGGAAGTCGCGTCGCACCGCATCGACGTCAAAAAACCCGAAGCTCGCTACGCCGGAGGGAACGGGGGCGTTGAAGCGTGGCGACTGGTGCGTAAAGGCATCATTGCCGCGGATACGGGACACGAAGGATTTCAGGCCGCTGAAGTCCTCCAGCGGGGCGGAGGTCGACCGCAGAGGCACCGCCGTCGGCGAGGCGAACGGCTGGATCGACGGGGTGAACGGCTGCGTGGGGAGAGCGATGTGGTGCGCGGCCATTGGTGTCACGGGTACGGCACTAGCCGAGGTGGGAGATGCCGCGGCAGCGGTGGGAGGCATGTCGCGGAAAGCCGGGGCGGCAGACATGTGAGTCGGCTGAGTCGGCACGGTGGCGTGAGGCGAAGCGGCAGCCTCAGAGAGCAACTGGGATGCGATCCGCGAGAGTTGCTCGGACGACGGTTCGTGCGCTGCGAAGGATGGGATCGAGTCCATGGCCCAAGGGGCTCCCGGTCGGTGGATGGGTGCGAACGACTGTCTGCGTGGCTGGTGTCTGCGTCGACAGGCTTACTTCGGCGTTGCGATTGCGGTGGTCGTAGTCGTGGTAGTAGCCGACCTCGACGTTTTCGAGGACGCCGAGTGCGTCGTCGGTGAGGACGGCGAGTGAGAAGTAGAGTGTGAGGAGGTAGGAGGCGACACCGAGGCTGTCGAGTCCCATGAGCCGTGCGGAGAGGCTGGGCATGATCTCGCCTGGGATGCCGGTTTGATGGAGTCCGACGACGCCCTGATCAGCTTCTCCGGTGCGGACCAGGAGGATGCTGGTGGTGCCAAGCCACTGGTTGGACTGGTAGCGGCCCTTGATCTCGAGCTTGTCGCAGGGCACAAGCGGAACGCCCCGCCACATGATGACGGGTGTGCCGAAGAGATCGACGGTGACCGGTGGCACGCCCCGCCAGGTGCACTCGCGTTCGAAGGCGGCGATGGCCTTGGGGTGGGCGAGGAAGAAGGCGGGCTTCTTCCAGACGAGCGCGAGGAGTTCGTCGAGATCGTCAGGGGTGGGGGCGCCGTATCGGGTGCTGATCCTCATGGCGGGATCGACGGAGTGGATGAGTCCGAACTTGGTGTTGTTGACGAGTTCCCACTCCTGCCGTTCCTTGATGCCCTCGATGGTGAGCCGTATCTGCTCTTCGAGCTGATCGTAGGGTCCGTTGTAGAGGTCGGAGACGCGGGTGTGGACGCGGACGACGGTCTGGACGGCAGAGAGGGAGTATTCGCGTGGGGTGGCGGAGTAGTCGACGAAGGTCTCCGGGATCTCGACGTTTTCTGCGAAGCCGGAGACGAGGTCGATGTTGCGTTCACCGTAGCGGTTGACGGTGGACTGGAGTTCGCGGTGCTCCTCGATGGCGCGGCGGAAGTCTTCGCCGAGGCTGGGCTGCTCGGCGAGGAGGGCGTCGAGGTCCTTGCGCGAGAGGGTGAGGAGGACGCAGGGAGTGATGGTGCGGATGGTGACGTCGGAGGGCTTGTCGGAGACGATGTCGGTCTCGCCGAAGAACTCGCCGTCGGAGAGCAGCGCGATGCGGAGGTTGGTGCCGTGGGCGCCCTTGCTCAAGACCTCGACCTGACCCTGGGCGAGGATGAAGAAGGTGTTGCCGTCCTCGCCTTCGCCGATCAGCGTGTTGCCGAGAGAGACCTGTTCGGTCTTGAAGCGGACGGCCATACGGCTGACGATGCCGTCTGGCAGGCGTGAGAAGAGCGGCACGCTACGGAGACTCTCAGGCGTGAAGACGGGGCTCGAGCCGGCGAGGCCACCGGAGAGATCGACGCCGATGCGTCGGGCCCGCGGCAGTTCGACCTTCGTGCGGTTGACCCGGTAGGTGCCCCCCTCGACCTGCACGAAGGGCAAGAGCCGCAAGAGCCACCGCGGCGTGATCGACATCATCATGGGCGACGTCTTCGTCGTCGTCGCCAGATTGCGGGCCACCGCTGTCGTCACGCTCCGCTGCAGCACGTTGTCGCTCATCGCGGTGTCGCCCAGACCCGAGCCAGTCGCTCCAGGACCAACCGGCGCGGAGGCATGGGCAGCGGGGCCGCTTGATGGCTCGGGAGATTGCATCTGGACTCTATGGGCTCAAGAGAGTCGCAAGTGCCTCTGGTGTTCCAGTCAGCAGCGCGTGGGTCGATACGAGAGCCATAAAGATGTCTGCTTCATTCAGAAATTGTCAAGCCTTGACGGATGGGCAAAATGCGTCGGCGCCACGGCGGAACTGGGTGCGGGATCGAGTTCAGTCCGAGAAAGAACGAAGTCCAACGAAAAACTCCCGCGCGGAGCAGCCGGAACAGCGGCTCCGCACGGGAGTGGATGAGAGCACGAATGGCTGCCTGTGTCTCACTGACCGTTTCTGCGGCTCAGCAGGCCAGGCCCGCCCGCCGTTGAGTTACCGTTTCAGCGCCGCCGAGGTTGCCTTGACTCCGCGGTCTGCAGTCTTCTCAGCGGCAGGGCTCGGCTTGATGACCGACACCGCCTCGCCAGCGGCAGCCTTGGTCGTGACGATCTGGTTGTTGCAGCAGCTGGCGATCGGTGCCATCGGCACGAGTACGATCTCACGCTGGGGTGCACAGCAGACCGTCTCTCGAACGGGCTCGCAGCAGGTGACCTCACGAACTGGTTCACAGCAGACCGGCTCGGAGGCAACGGTTTCATAGACGACCGGCTCACAGCAGACCGGCTCGCAGCAGCTTGCAGCACGGTGATGGCGATGCCGTCTCCAGCCAGCCTCTGCCTCCCAGCCAGACACAACCACCGCCACGCAGGTAAGTGCGCCAACAACACGAATCAGATACTTGCCAATCATGGTAGGTAACCCTCTGTGAATCTCGGAAGAAAACAGAAGACGTCCCGAACGCGGGCCGCCCTTCCCGAGAGCCCAAAACGGTAGGAGTGGCCGGCCCGACGCGGCAAGAAAAAGCGGGCCGTCGCTCGGGGACGGTGGCGGGCGTTTCCGCGCATCCCCCTGTTTTCCCGGGGGCATACGTCCCCACAAGCGGCAGAAAGCTGGCCCATTGTCGCCGGGCCACCGGGAAGGACAGGCGCGGTTCGACATTTCTCGCTGGCCGCACGGCTGCTATGGTCTGCCCCCCAAAGGCCCATAGCCCCACGAGAAGGTTCGCCATGCGTTGCCTGTACGATCAGCATCCTGACCTGAAGAACGTCGGCCGTGTGGTGGCCTGGGTGGTTCTGCTCACGGCAGGTTACGGCACGACGCTGGCCAATCCTGTCGGCAGTCTGGGCGAGGCGGACCGGCTTGTCGTGCGCGGCATGCAGCAGATCGAGCCAGAGCAGTTGCGGCAGCCGCTGATCCACGACACTGACCTCGTCTGGCTCTCGCGGCCCCACGCCTCGCGCGATGCGTTCATCGCGGCAGTTGTCCACAAGGCGACGCTGGCGCTGGAGCGGGCTGGCTTCGCCACCGCCGCGGTCAACGCCACCGTTGAATCCTCCGATGGAGTCGAGCGGCTCGTGGTCGATGTGGTCGAAGGGCCGCGGTTCGAGGCGGGATCGATCACCGTCACCGGACTGCCGGACGAGACCACGATGCGGCTGGTGCGTTTTCTCTCAGAGCGGCAGCCGTCACGGGATGCGGTACCGCGGAGCGTCAACCAGCCCGACGGCACCACGACAACCACATGGGTGACGGCCGATGGCCTGCCAGCACCGCTTCAGCCTCCGGCCTGGAACCAGGCGAGCCCGGCCCCCTGCGATAATGTCACGGTCCACCAGATTCGTGTCGCGGTCGTCCGGTTCCTTCGCGAAGAGGGCTATCTCTCCATCCCGCTGCCGTTGCCAGATCGGCGTCCGGCAGGGAGGGCCACTCGGGCAGCAACGAGCACGCCCCGATCAACGACCGTCGATGGATCGGGAGCCCATCGCCCATTCGTCGATGTCGCGATCAAGCCGGGTGAACGCGTCGCCGACCTTGTGGTAGCGATCAACGACCTGCCGCCGAAGGCGGTGCTGCGTCGCATCGAGGTGCCCCCGGAATGTCGGACGACCGAACGCGATCTCTGCACCAGCCTCGGCATCACGATCGGTGCGGCCGTGACCGATCGTGATCGCCTCATCTGGCGGGACAGCCTGAGGCGTTCGGGACGCTTTCTCAAATCGGAGATCGAGTTTCGCGGCGACCCGACCGACCCGGAGGCGGCAGTGGCTCGGTTCAGTCTCGAGGAGTATGCCGCCGCAACCCCGCTGTCGCAGCCGCTCTCCCGCGAGGAGGCGACGATGCTCCGCGCGCACGATTGGCTGATGGCGGCCATTGGTCGCGGCGACGATCTGGTGCTGAACGTCACCCGGTCGCCGGCCGGGCCCGACGCCGCCCCGCCGGCATCGGCGCGGCTGATCGTCTCGCCGGCATGCGGCTTCCTGCTCACGGCGCTGCCCGACGGCGATCAGGCCTGCGGACTGGCGGTGAGCGGCACAGACATGAGTCTGCTGCCGGCCGACGGTGCCGGTCGGCTCGATATCCCGCTGCCGGCGCACCAGCGGCTCACGGCAACGCTCGGGCTGTCGCTGGTGCGTGACACAACGACGGGTACCAAGCCGCCGAAGTACAACCGCCGCGTCTCCTTCAGTTGCGGTATTTCAGATGGCAGGAATGGTGCGCCGGCTGGAGTCACGATCGCGGTTCCCGTCGAGCCGGTTGTCTGCCTCTCCCTGGTTCACGAGAACAGTCCGCAGGTCCGCTTCGAAGGGGACACGCTGGTGATCGAAGCGGGAGGTGCGACGAGCCGGGTCGACACCACGACGGGACGGCCACTTGGTCTCTCCGTCGCAGGCTGCGAGGTGTCTCTCGATGCCCGGCCCGGCGTGCTCGACGCGGCCGTGGAGGATCTCCGCGTGGCGTCGGGCCCGAACATGGTGCGGAGCGACGCTCCCGTCGGATCGGCGATTGAGTTTCTGCTGTCGGGCGAGGTCGCGGCTGCCTGCCGCCGCATCGCCGACGCCGCCGGGTTGCATGGCGACGCACGGTCGTTGTGGGAATCGCGGCTGACATGGGGCGTCGAGATGGTTCGCCGCTGCCGCGCGGATGGCGGTCTCGAAAGGTGCGACAGGATGCTGGCATCGGCGTCGGCCGGTCAGGACGCAGGCGGCAACGCAAACGTTGCTCCGCAGCCGCTCGTGATCCCGAGAGACGATGAGCCGACCACCCCTGCGGCAACGCAGAAAGCGCTGACGAGGCAGGTCGCAGCGGTCGTCTGGCGATTGATGGATGAACACTGCGGCCGCACGTCTTGGCCGGCGGCGCTCGTGCGTGCGGGTGCCTGCGCGCTCGTGGGCGATCCCGCGATGCTCGACGAGATGGCGGAGTTTATGGCGGCCGACGACCATGGGCCGCTGGCGTATGTCAGCGCGTCGTCGCTCATTCCGGTGCAGTTGATGGCGGGAACGCTGGCCCGCCGCGGCCAGGAGCGTCTTTCCACGGTGGCCTTCCACACCGACTGTCATCCGCTGCTGGCGGCGGTGGCCCCCTATGGCCTCGACGACTGCTGCGTGTCGCTGCTGCGGTCGGTTGACGATGACGCCGCCCGCGAGATCGGCCGCGCGGCATGTGGCAATCCCGACCTCCTGCTCCCGCTGGTGCAATCGCTCAAGGCGTATGATCGGCATGAGGATGCCGTGGCCGGATTGCAGGATTCGCTCGACGTCTGGTGGGACGGGTCGCTGCGATCGATGGTGGCGGCGAAGCTCGACGCCATCGCCTCGCCGCGCACGGCCACCGCTCCGGGCCCTCGCGACGAGCAGCCGCTCAAGAAGTAAGCGGGCGGGGCAGGGCGTGTGCGAGCGTGCGATGCGGTCGCCGTCTCCGGATCGATGCCTGGCCCGCTATCCTGACGACTCTCGGTCACCGTCCACGCGTGTGTCCGAGTATCCGAGGAGTCAGGCCAATGCACCGTGTCTCATGCGCACCCCTGCGGTATGTGCAGGGGGAAGGGATCACCGAACGACTGGCTGCCGAGATGGCCGCGCTCGGTCTGTCCGGTCCCGTGCTCGTGGTCGGCGACGATTCGGCGGTGAGCGCGCTCGCCCCAGTCTGGGCCGCGTCGATGGCGGCCGCCGGCTGGCAACACCGGGTCCGTGTCTTTGGCGGTGAGTGCACGGCGGCTGAGATCGACACCCTTGCCGCCGAGGCCAGGAGCCTTGGTGCCCGGGCCGTTGTCGGCGCCGGCGAAGGCAAGTGCCTCGACGCCGCCCGTGCCGCCGCCGCCGCCGTCAATCTGCCGTTTGTGTCGTGTCCAACGGTGGCGTCGACCGAGGCCAGCTGGATTCATGGCCGCGATCCCGATCTCGTGCTCGTCGACAGCCGCGTGATCACACGGTCGGGATCCCGGTGACACTCACCCAGTTGGGGCTGCCCCGACCCCCGGCTCCTTCTCGATTCGTATGGTTCAGTCAGGGCCGGCCGCGGCGATGGCGTTGTTGAACGCCACCACCTGGTTCCGCCCGCTTTTCTTGGCCTCATACATCGCGTCGTCGGCGCGAGCGATGAGGGCGTCGGTGCTCTCTCCTGGGTGGGCGAGTGTCACGCCGATGCTGAGCGTGATGCTGATCGTTCTGTCCGCGGTCGGAATCGGCTCCGCAGCAAGACACCGCAGTTTCTCGGCGATGATCCGCGCGTCTTCCAGGTCACGGACGCCATGCAGGAACACCATCAATTCGTCGCCGCCCAGCCGGGCACCGAGGTCGTTGGCCGACCGCAGGCATGACCGGATCCTGTCGGCCAACGCCTCGAGTACGGCGTCGCCGGCCGCATGGCCGTAGGTGTCGTTCACCACCTTGAAACGGTCGATATCACACCACAGCACGGCATCGGTGCGGCCTTCCCGTGCGGAGAGGGTTTCGATCCGCTCGAACGCCTCTTTCCGATTGAGCAGCCCGGTCAGTTCGTCTGTGCTTGCGCGGCGCTCGAGAATTCGCTGGGAGGCGACCTCCGCATCGACCACGCGAAATGATGCCGCAATGCCGTCAATGTTTCCCTGCTCTGTTCGGTAGGGGCCGGCATGGATTTCCACCCAATGGATGTCGCCCCCCTTGGCCTGCATCTGGGTGCGAACCTGAATCGAATGGCCCAGCAACGCCTTCTGCTGCTCGTGAAGAAACCGTTCGCTGTCTGCACAGGAATTGAAAAAGTCGGTGGCCATGTGACCGATCCAGTCTTCCTGCGACCAGCCCAGCACGGGGGTGACCGACGGCGACACCCAGATGATCGTGCCCTGATGATCCACACGCACCACGACGTCGGAGGAGTTTTCCGCCAGCAGTCGGAACTGCTCCTCGGAGGCGGCCAACTTCTTGGTGACGGCGTCGCGGTCGGTGACGTCACGCCACGTGAAGCTGACCTGCTCGCCGTCCCGCACGGCGCGGATATCGATCCACCGGTGCCCGGCCGCACCGAGAGGAAACGGGAACGCATCGATGGCAACTGGACGACCGGTCTCCGCGATGTCAGCAAGGATTTTCAGCAGGCCCGGCGACTCGGCCGTCGGATACACCTCAAGCAGACGACTCCCCGTGAGGTGGTCGCGGTCGATGCCAATCCAGCCGCAGGCCGCGGGGTTCGTATTGTCGAAGAGAAAATCAACGATGCGGCCACCGGCGTTCCGCACCGGCTGCAGGAGCACATGCGGATCGAACAGGCTCTCCAGCGTGGCGTTCAGCCGCCGTCGTTCTGCCTCCCATGCCGCCTTGGTCGTGCAGAGTTGCTGCCAAACCACGCCATAGCGGTATCCCAGATACCCCACCAGAACGAGAGTCGTGACTACCAGCAGCCACCAAACCTCCAACCCCAGAGGGAAGACTGCCGCCAGAAGTCGCTGCATCGTGAGCATGGCGAACCGTAGGCGGGCTAGTGTGACTGGGGAAAGAACCGCTGGCTGCCACAACGTTGACGCCTGGCGAGCGTGTTGCAATAGGACTGCAACTTCTGCGAGGTGTCCTGCCCAGATTACGTGGGTTCTCCCCACCAATATGCTGGGCCAGCCATAAGCAGTCCATGGGACACCTAGTACCCTCGTACAGGATAAGTGGTTCGCTGTCTTGCCCGAGAAAAGTGGTGGTTTTCAAAAACCACTTCCGGAAATCCACACGGGTTGCAGCCTCTCCCTACTTCTTCGGAATGTAGGCGTTGACGCCCACGACCACCTTTTTGCCGTCCACGACGCAATCTGTTTCCATGTTGCCGTAGGTCGAGGCAACCACCAGCGTCTTGCCGCTAGCGGACTTCTCCGGCTTGGTGTTCATGGGAATTCTGAGCACCAGCTCGTCACCGACGATCTTTGCCGAAAAAGCCATTGGTCCGGTCCTCGGGGGTGTTGGGGCTGAGTCGACGAGTCTACAAACCTCGATTCCCTCAGATCTATGATAAGAACGGGTCTGACCTGCCCCCATGAATGACGCCAGTTTTTAAGTTAGGGTTTTGCCCTCCAGAAGATCCGCCTCTGTGAGATTGACCTGCCCCCATGAATGACGCCAGTTTTTAAGTTAGGGTTTTGCCCTCCAGTAGACCAGCCCTGTGCGGTTGCCGAGGCGTAGCCGAGGCGACCGCACAGGGCTGCCGCGCCTCGGGAGCCGGGG
>Ga0214921_10011076_pt1 | contig 11026 bp, 7 predicted proteins | sample LL1505_MetaG_FD_177992 | JGI IMG/M metagenome (GOLD analysis project Ga0214921, IMG submission 177992) | Freshwater microbial communities from Lake Lanier, Atlanta, Georgia, United States - LL-1505 | ecosystem: Environmental > Aquatic > Freshwater > Lake | place: USA: Georgia | collected 2015-05-28
CTGGCTGGCGGCTGATAATGTCATAGACATTGAGCATCCAGAGCTTGTGCGCCTGATCGATAAGCAGCATCAGAAAGGCGCACGCGCCGCCGATGAAGCGCACTTGTGTTTGCACTTGGGTTTGCGCCGTGGCGATCACAAGAGGCCCGCCGCTTTCAATTCACGAAGCGCCTTCGCATCACGCGGCGTCACTTCGGGATATTCGGCATCCTGGCCGACCTCTTCCGAGATTTTCCACGAGCGGACGCATTTGCGGCCCTTGGCCTGTTCCGGCACGACACCGACACCCGCCACATCATCCAGCACGAAAGCACCCGCAGGCGCTTGGCCCGTGCGCACCTCAATGCCAGACGTGATGCAGATATCTGCAAAGTCGAGACCCTGAAGCGCTGCGCGCAGAGCCTCATCAGTAATATAGACAACCGGTGCGGCTTCGAGCGACGAGCCAATGCGCTTTTGCGCGCGCTCGATTTCCAGTGCGCCTGTCACCACGCGACGGATCGCGCGCACTTTCGCCCATTTGGCGGCCAGCGCTTCATCACGCCATTCAGCAGGCACATCATGGAAGGTTTCCAGATGGACCGATTCCGCATCCGCATAACGCGACAACCAGGCTTCTTCCGCCGTGAAGCAGAGGATGGGTGCGAGCCACAAAGTGACCGCGCGGAAAATCTCTTCAATGCAAGTGAGCGAGGCCAGACGCGCTTGCGAGGAAAGCGGATCGCAATAAAGCGTGTCCTTGCGCACATCGAAATAAAAGGCCGAGAGATCGGTGTTCAAGAACAATGAGAGTTCCGAAACAACCTTGCGATAATCATAGGTCTCGTAAGCCTGTTTGATGACAGGCGCCAATTCCGCGAGACGATGCAGCATGAGCTTTTCAAGCTCAGGCATATCGGCATGAGCCACGCGCTTGGTTACATCGTAATGTGCCAACGTGCCGAGCATCCAGCGCATCGTGTTGCGCAATTTGCGATAGGTCTCGACAAAGGTTTTCAAGATTTCTTTGCCGATGCGCAGATCGTCCGAATAGTCGGCTGCCGCCACCCAGAGACGCAGAATGTCAGCGCCCGAATCCTTGATGACATCTTGCGGCGCTGTGACATTGCCGAGCGACTTCGACATTTTCTGGCCTTTTTCATCCAGAACGAAGCCATGCGTCAGCACAATATCAAAAGGCGCACGCCCGCGCGTGCCGCAACTCTCAAGCAATGACGATTGAAACCAACCACGATGCTGGTCGGAGCCTTCGAGATACATGACCTGATCGCGGCCACCATCAACCTTGCGCTTAGTGCCCGAAAGGCCCGGGAAATGTTTGGCATCTTCGAGCGTGTAAGTATGCGTCGAGCCTGAATCGAACCAGACGTCGAGCACATCCATGACCATGTCATATTGCGCGGCATCGTGACCAAAGGCTGTCAGGAAGCGCTCTTTCGCACCTTCCTTGAACCACGCGTCACCACCCTCAACTTCAAAAGCCTCGGCAATAGCGGCGTCGACTTTCTTGTCCTGCAGCAGCTCTTTCGTGTCTTTGTGCACGAAGACGCAAATCGGCACGCCCCATGCTCGCTGGCGCGACATGACCCAATCGGGCTTGTTTTCAATCATGCCGCGGATACGATTTTCACCCGATTCCGGCACCCATTGCGTCTTGCCAATCGCATCGAAAGCGACCGCACGCAGCGATGTACCCAGATCAAAGCTCTTGTCCATCGCAATAAACCATTGCGGCGTATTGCGGAAAATGACCGGCTTTTTCGAGCGCCATGAATGCGGGTACTGATGCTTGAGGCGACCGCGTGCAACGAGATTGCCAATCGTGATCAGCGATTGGATCACGGCTTCATTGGCATCGCCCTTGTCGCCCTTTTCCGAAATGACGCGCTTGCCTTCAAAGCCCGGCGCTTCTTTCGTGTAGCGGCTTTCATCATCAATGGTGAAAGGAATCCGCGTGTCGATGCCGCGCTCTGACAATTGGCGGCCATAGGCCATCCAGATTTCAAAGTCCTCGCGACCATGCGAGGGCGCGGTGTGGACAAAGCCTGTGCCCGTATCATCGGTGACATGATCGCCATCAAGCAGCGGCACTTGGAAACGATAGCCAAGGCCCGACAGCGGATGCGCGCAAACCGTTGCTTTCAGATCGTCCGCAGACACAGAAGCAATCTGCTTCAGCGTGATTTTCGAAGATGCGGCAACCGCATCAGCCAGTTTCAGCGCGAGCACATATTTCTCGCCGACCGCAGGGCCAAAGTCGCGCTCATTGGCGGTGACTTCAAACACGCCATATTCGATCTTGTGCGAATAAGAGATCGCGCGATTGCCCGGCAGCGTCCAGGGCGTTGTCGTCCAGATGACGACATAGGCATTGGCAATCGGACCTTCGAGAATGGGGAATTTCACCCACACCATATCCGACTGGTGATCGTGATATTCGATTTCCGCTTCCGCGAGTGCGGTCTTTTCGACCACTGACCACATGACGGGCTTGGAGCCGCGATAGAGAAGTCCATTGTCTTTGAACTTCATAATCTCGCGCGCAATCTGCGCTTCGGCATGGAAGGCCATGGTCGAATAGGGATGATCCCAATCACCTGTCACACCCAGCCGCTTGAATTCTTCGCGCTGCGTGTCGAGCCATTTTTGTGCGAAGGCGCGACATTCCTGACGGAATTCCACCACCGGCACTTCGTCTTTGTTTTTGCCCTTGGCGCGATATTGCTCTTCGATCTTCCATTCGATCGGCAGACCATGGCAATCCCAACCCGGCACATAATTGGAATCAAAGCTCAGCATCTGCTGGCTGCGCGTCACCATATCTTTCAGGATTTTGTTGAGCGCATGGCCGATGTGGATGTTGCCATTGGCATAGGGCGGGCCGTCATGCAGCACGAAGCGCGGACGCCCGGCCGAGGTCTCGCGGATGCGCTTGTAGAGATCTCGCTCACGCCAGCGCGCCAGAAGCTCCGGCTCCTTTTGTGGCAGGCCCGCACGCATCGGAAATTCCGTTCGCGGCAGGAAAAGGGTCTGCGAATAATCGGGGGCAGAGGACTCGGTCATGTCGTGTTGCGGCTCGAAGGGTGCTGGGCTCGAAAGCGCCTGAAAATCAGACGTGCGGCATAGCCCATTTCGGTCGTCATTGCGAGAAGCGAAGCGACGAAGGAATGACGGCTCACCGGCGGGTCAGGCGAGGATCGCGCGCGCCTGCGCCACATCCTTTTCAATTTGCGCCACCAGCGCCTCGAGTCCGTCGAATTTTTCTTCCGGGCGCAGCCAGCTCACAAACCGGACCTCGACCTCTTTTCCATAGAGATCACCTTTAAAATCAAGGAGATGGATCTCAAGCCAGGGCGGACCATTATCGACTGTCGGGCGACGGCCCCAGCTCGCCACGCCTTTTTGCATCACTCCATCGACCATCATGCGCACAGCATAAATGCCGTAACGCAGGCGGCAGGCGGGATCGAGGATCAGATTGGCAGTCGGAAAACCAAGCTCGCGCCCCAGTTTCTGGCCATGCACCACCTCGCCCGTGACGAAATAATCATGCCCCAACAGGGCGCGAGCGCCCGCCACATCGCCCTCTTCAAGAGCGCGGCGCGTATCGGCGGAATGAATGGCCTCGGGGCTGCCGCCCGCATCGGCCAGAACTTTTTCGACGATTTTCACTGCAAAGCCGTGGCGTGCGCCAGCTTCTTTGAGAAAAGCGGGCGAGCCTTCGCGGCCCTTGCCGAAGTGGAAATCATAGCCGACCACGGCGGCTGATATTTTGAGGCGATCAACCAGCACTTGGCCCACGAATTCTTCTGCGGTGAGACCCGCCAGTTCCTTGTCGAAACTCAGGACGAACATGGTCTCAAGACCAAGACGGGCCAGCAGCACGGCCTTTTCGCGCTCAGGCGTCAGACGGAAGATCACCGGCTTGCCCGCAAAAAAATCGGCCGGGTGCGGCTCGAATGTCAAAACAGCGCAGGGCTTGTTGAGGCGCGTGGCGAGCGCCTCGGCAGCGCGGATGACAACCGAATGGCCGCGATGCACGCCATCAAAATTGCCGATTGCCACAACCGCACCCTGAAGAGCTTGCGGCAGGCTTTGCGGATTACGGATGACGGCTAGACCGGAGGCGGACGAGGACACTGACATGGGCGGCAAACTGACGTGCCGACCCCGCCCCGTCAAGGCTTAGCGCGCCTGCTCTTGGGCAACTTCTTCGAAACAGACTTTTTCGCATTCGCCCGCTTGGCCACGGGCTTTTTGGCTGGCGCTTTGGCAATGACAGGTGCAGGACGCGCACTGCCAAAGCGGCTTGGCACCATGACCAAAGCCTGCCCATCAAGCACGACTTTGCCATCGACCACACATTCGCATTGCAAGGTGCAGCGACGCCCCTCGGCAACAAGCTCCACCACACGCACAGACACGCTCACCACATCGCCGATACGCACAGGCGCGCGGAAATTCAAAGTCTGCGAGAGATAGACCGCGCCCGGCCCCGGCAGATACATGCCAAGCACAGTAGAAATCAGGCTGGCTGTATAGAGCCCATGCGCAATGCGCCCGCCAAAGCGCGTCTTGCGCGCAAAATGATCCGACAGATGAATGGGATTGTGATCGCCCGACAAAGTGGCAAAGCCCACCACATCATTGGCCATCACTGTCTTCATGATGCTTTCGCTCATGCCGACCGACAGGTCTTCGAAAAAATAAGAGGTAAAAGGCGCAGACGTCATGACAGCTCACAGTAAAGTTTCCCGCACGCGACATTCTTGCGAGCAAAGCAAAGCGTTTCAACCAACGACAAAAATGCGACGACCCCCACCCCTAGCCCCTCCCCACAAGGGGGAGGGGGACCAGATTGCGCAAACAAAACTCCCTCCCCCTTGTGGGGAGGGTTGGGGTGGGGGTCGCGCTATTTTTGAAATTAAAATGCTTTTCTTGCACGCGCGACAAGGCGCAATGCAAGACCATCGCCCCTACATCTCAGCGCGGCAATTGGACTTAAGGGCTACCAGACAAGCTCGGGGATAGCCGCCAGCGGATGACGCGGGTTTTCGCTCAAGAACCGGCGATAAGCTGCCAGATCAATCGCGCCATCAACATGCAGCTCTTCGCGATGAATACCCTTGGTCACGAAGAGAGCGTCGATGCCAAATTCCACCGCACCCGCCACATCGGTGCGCATCGCATCACCAATGGCCAGAATGCGCTCGCGTGGCACTTTTGTGCCGCGGATTTTTTCAGCAAAAGCCAAAGCGCGCTCATAGATCGGCGCAAAAGGCTTGCCCGCCTGCAAGACACGCCCGCCACGCTCTTCATAAGCCTGCGCAATGGCGCCCGCACAATAGATGAGCTGGTCGCCCACATGCACGACGAGGTCGGGATTGGCCGAAATCAAATCCAGATTGCGTGCGCGCATAAAATCCAAGCGCTGCGCATAATCATCGACTGTTTCAGCGCGATCATCATAAAGCCCGGTGACAACCACATAGGCCGCCTCTTCCAGCGGCACGAGACGCGGCATGATGCCCGTCTGCTGGTGTGAAATCTCGAACAGAGTGAAGTCGCGCTCAGGACCAATATGATAAATCGGCGCATCTTTGCGCTCGGCAATAAAAGCCAAAGTCACATCGCCCGACGTGACCATATCGTCAAACACATCGCGCGCGACTTTCAGCCCCTCGAGCTGCTCCAGAATCGGCGGGTTGGGGCGCGGGGCATTGGTGATCAGGATCACCGTGCCGCCTTGTGCGCGGAACCGCTGCAAAGCCTCGCAGGCTGCGGGATAACGCGCCTGGCCATTGTGAACGACCCCCCAGACATCGCAGAAGACGACATCATAGCGGCCATCAAATTCGGAAAGGCCGCGGGCAATGCGCGGCTCAGCTGCTGTTGTGCTCATCCCATGGCGGCTAAAGGCCCCACCGCCCCCTGTCAAGGATGGGGACAACCTGACCAGCCACGGCGCACACTAAAGGGTTGGAATCCGACAAAATGGGACTCTCTGCTCAAACTTCGTGCATATACCGGACAACACTTGACCTTATCCGACGAGCCATGGAATCTCCTTTCCGTCGAGGTAAACAAGAATCCTGCTTTCTGGGAACGCTTCAAGGATGATTAAGTCTTTCACGACAGGTCTGAGCGACCAGCCGAACGTCCGCGCTTTTGCGCGTGCGCTGGTGGCCGCCTGTCTTGTTGCCACCATCATTGCAAGCCCTGCCCGCGCCGCTTCGCTGGAAGAGTCCAGCGCTGCTGAAGTGCAGATGGAGACATGCCCCGCAGGCCGCTCCATGTTGAAGCAGCAAGCCAAGCTGAAAGATTTCGCCAAGCGGGTGGCTGAGCGCGCGCATCTGAAAATTCTTGCCATCGGCTCGTCATCGACCCAGGGCATCGGCGCAACTGCGCCGCAATACGCCTATCCCGTGCGCTTAACCGAAGAACTGACCCAGCGTTTCCGCACCAAAGTCGAGGTGGTCAATGCCGGTGTGAATGGCGAAACCGCTGACGCCACGCTCGCACGCCTCGAAGAGCGCGTGACAGCAGAGCGGTTTGATCTCGTCATCTGGCAGGTCGGCACCAATGATGCCATGAGGGGCCGCGACGAAGAGAGTTTCCGTAATTTCCTGAAGCGCGGCATTTCGCTCGTCAAATCGCGCAAAATGGACCTTGTGCTGTTGGATCAGCAATTTTTCCCGACGATGAAAGATCCGGTGCGCTATGAGCGCTACGTCAAGCTGATCGAAATCGCGGGCGAGGAAGAAAACACCCCCGTCTTATCGCGCTACAGACTGATGAAATTCTGGGGCGAACGGACACCGCAAGATTTGCGCACCATGCTGGCAGCTGATGGCTTCCACATGAGCGGCCGCGGTTATTTCTGCATGGCAACTGCCATGGGCCGCGCGATGGGCGATCTGGTCTTGGGCGCGCCGCAGCTCGCCAATGAGATCACACCCGCGATCACGGCGTCCGTGCCGCGCTCGATGATGCGCCCCTAAGCCGCAACCTTTCCATCAACAATATTGAGACGCCGGTCGGCTTGTGCCGCCACCTACAGGCACTATAGGTCGCCCTTAGGCACCCCTAAGCCACTCCCCCGCCTTGCCCCGGCACGCCCCGCCGCTTATGAAGCGGACCTGACCTTTTTGCCCCTTATGGGCTGCCCGAGCCCCCAAGAGTTTCAATGACCGACCAGACCCCGAAACCGACCGTCAAAGCCCGCCTGCCGCGCGGCCTTGCTGACCGTGGCCCGAGCGAGATTGCCGCCACACATCGCATGACAACGGCCATTCGCGAGGTCTATGAGCTCTACGGCTTTGAAGCAGTGGAAACGCCCTTCATTGAATATACGGAAACGCTCGGCAAATTTTTGCCCGATCTCGACCGCCCGAATGAAGGCGTCTTCTCGTTTCAGGATGACGACGAGCAATGGCTGTCGCTGCGCTATGACCTGACGGCTCCGCTCGCCCGCTTTGTGGCGGAACATTACGACAAGCTGCCAAAGCCCTATCGCAGCTATCGCTCGGGCTACGTATTTCGCAATGAAAAGCCCGGCCCCGGTCGCTTCCGCCAGTTCATGCAATTCGATGCCGACACGGTGGGCTCTGCCTCTGTCGCAGCGGATGCTGAAATCTGCATGATGGCCGCCGACACGCTTGAAAAAGTCGGCATCAAACGCGGCGATTACGTCGTCAAGGTCAACAACCGCAAAGTGCTCGACGGCGTGCTGGAAGCAGCAGGCCTTGCGGGCGATGATCGCGCAGCACAGCGCCTGATCGTGTTGCGTGCCATCGACAAGCTGGATCGCTTGGGCGCCGATGGCGTGCGACTTCTGCTCGGCCCCGGCCGCAAAGATGAATCCGGCGATTTCACCAAAGGCGCTGATTTGTCAGCCGCCGCCATTGATCGCGTGCTCTCCTTTACCGGCGCGCGCGGTGCGACCAATGAAAAGACCATCGAAAATCTGAGCCTTGCTGTTGGCTCATCCGAGCGCGGCGCAGAAGGTGTCGCGGAACTGGCCGAGATTGCGGCCCTCATTGCAGCAGGCGGCTATCACGATGGTCGCATCATCATTGATCCCGCCGTTGTGCGCGGCCTCGAATATTACACAGGGCCCGTCTACGAGGCCGAACTCACCTTTGAAACCAAAGACGAGAATGGCCGCCCGATGCGCTTCGGCTCGGTAGGTGGTGGCGGTCGGTACGATGGCCTCGTCGCGCGCTTCCGTGGTGAGCCTGTGCCAGCCACCGGCTTCTCGATCGGCGTCTCGCGACTGCTCGCCGCACTGACTGCCATCAAGAGCCCGATTGCATCTGCAACCGATGCCCGCGGGCCTGTTGTCGTGCTGGTGCTCGACCGTGAGCATCTGGCTCATTACCAAGGCTTTGTCGCAAGACTGCGCAATGAGGGCATCCGCGCTGAACTTTATCTGGGTTCAGCGGGCATGAATGCGCAGATGAAATATGCCGATAAGCGCCATTCGGTCTGCGCTGTCATTCAAGGCTCGAACGAGCGCGATAAGAGCGAAGTATCGATCCGTGATCTGGTGCTGGGCGGCGAACTTGCTGCCTCCAGCAAAGATCGCGCTGATTATCTGGAATTGCGGGCGCGGGCCCAATTCTCCGTGCCTGAATCTGATCTTGTGAAGGCCGTGAAAGAGGTTCTTGGCCGTCACGTATGAGCATTTGCAGGCAGCGCTGCCTTTTTCTATCGTAGCGCTGCTGGTCGGAGACAAAACATGAAGTCCTTGCGCCTTTTTGCCTGCCTTGCTGCCCTCACTCTCGTGACGGGAGCACCTGCGCTTGCACAACAGCAACCCCCGCAACAAAAGCAGCAGCCCAAGGAAGAGAAGACTTTTCCGAAAGATTCCAACTGGACGCTGCGCAATCTCAACGGCAAGCCTGTGCCGGCGGGCATGGAAGCCACACTTCGCATCGACAACCAGTTTCGCGGTGCGGGTTTTGCAGGCTGCAACACATATTCTGCCACCATGTGGCCCGTGCGTGGCCAGCGCTTTGCGGTTGGCGGCATAGCGGTAACAAAAAAGGCCTGCCCGCCAGCTGTCATGCAATTCGAGCAAGCCTATTTGCAAGCACTCTTCGCAGGCCCGACATGGGATATTGTCAACGGCCTGCTCGAAGTCAGAAGTCAGGCGGGAAGCCTGTCCTTCGCCCGCGGTTTCTAAAAAGACAAAGTCGCCTTCGCTTCATCATGATCGGCCGGCATAAAAATGCCGTCCGGACCGCGGCGCATATGCAGGCGGCGCTTATGGAAGGCAATCAACGTCGAGCGGTGACCAATCGAGATCACCGTTGTCTCGGGCAGCTGATCGCGCAATACACCATAAATCTCGGCTTCGAGATTTTCATCGAGCGCGGCAGTTGCCTCATCCAGCAACAACCAATCGGGCTTGGTCAAAAGCGCGCGCGCAATGGCAACACGTTGCTGCTCGCCACCTGAGAGACGCTGCGACCAGACATCCTGCTCATCAATGCGCTCGGCCAGCATGGGCAAATGCGCCGCGCGCAAAGCAGCACGGATTTGCTCGTCTGAGTAAGATTCCGAGCGCCCCGGATAAGTGACGGCATCGCGCAATGTGCCTTGCGGCAAATAGGGCTTTTGCGGGAGGAGCAGCAGATTTGCATTCTCGGGCAGCGCTATATCGCCTTCGCCAAACGGCCAGACTCCAGACAGCACGCGGAACAAAGTCGATTTACCAGAGCCTGATGGCCCGGTGAGCAAAACGGATTCGCCTGCTGCAAAATGCAAACCATTCACCTCTACAACGCGGCGACCATCCGGCAGACGGATGTGCATCTGTCCGATCATAATGTCGCGGAAATCATTCACACGCCTGGTGATGCGCTGTGGCGTCTCATCCAGTGCACGCGCACGTTCAATCGCGCTGTCAAAAGAGGTCAGACGATCAAGCACTGCGCGGAAATCTGCGAGCGAGGTGTAATAGTCGATGAAGAAAGTCAGCGCGCTTTCAACACGCCCGAAAGCCGAGGCTGTCTGCGTCATCACGCCAAGCTGGATCTTCTTGGCGAAGAAGAAGGGCGCAGCGATAATATAGGGAATGAACGGGCTGATCTGTCCGTAAGTCGCGGTGAAAGCGGTGAGCTTCATGCGCTTATGCATAATGTCGATGTAATTGCGGATGATCGACGAGAAGCGCCCAGACAATGCATGCTTTTCGGCAGGCTCGCCACCCAGCAGCGCGACTTGTTCGGCATATTCACGCAAGCGCGCCAGCGAGAAGCGGAAATCGGCCTCAAACTTCTGGCGATCGAAATAGAGGCCCACAAGCGGCTTGCCGATCAGATGCGTGATCCACGTCCCGATAATCGCATAGACAACCGCCACCCAGAAGAGAAGACCCGGCACAGCCGTCTCCGTTCCCGGAATGGTGAAATTGGCTGAGAGCGTCCAGAGCAGGATCGAGAACGAGACCAGCGAGGAGAGTTTCGAGATCAGCAGGATTGAATAGGCATAGACACCCGTGCTGCCGCCTGAACCCAAAAAGCGCGAGACATCTTCCGCAATACGCTGGTCAGGATTGTCGGCATCGGCATTGAGCAGGCTCATGCGGTAATGCGTATTGCCGTTGAGCCAGCGGCCCACATAATGATCGGTGAGCCAGCGGCGCCAGCGGATCATCAGCATGGATTCAACGAGAATCTCGACGACCGCGCTGCCGATATAGATGAAGACCCAGATCGGAAATGTGACAAGCAGCAATGTCCAGAAAGTATCGGCCTCATAGGCCTGAAACGCGTTGAACATATCGCGGTTGATGAAGGAAATCCGCAGCGAAAAGCCGACCTGCGCCTGGTTCACCAAAACCAGAAACACGACCATGCATATAGCCGCATTGCGCTCGAGCATAGCGCGCGGCGCCAAGGGCCAGACCTGCAACGAGCCGCGATCATTCGATTGGAAATAATGATCGGCAATATGCATGACCGAGCGCACAACGCGCAGATGCGAAACCAGCCAGACAAGAATGCCAAAAATCGCAACC
>Ga0214921_10011077_pt1 | contig 11026 bp, 8 predicted proteins | sample LL1505_MetaG_FD_177992 | JGI IMG/M metagenome (GOLD analysis project Ga0214921, IMG submission 177992) | Freshwater microbial communities from Lake Lanier, Atlanta, Georgia, United States - LL-1505 | ecosystem: Environmental > Aquatic > Freshwater > Lake | place: USA: Georgia | collected 2015-05-28
TAATACATTTAATCTTGTTGTTTTATTTGCATAAGTAGTTATTCCAAAATGTGTATCAAAAAACCAAGCTTTGGGTTGCGGATTAATGAGAGATGTAGATGACCAATATTTTTTAATCCCTATGTTTGGAAAAAATGTTGTGCTCACCGAAGGATTGATAAGTGATTCATTATTCAAAGAATGTAATTCTTTGATGTTCGGCAACCGCCAATCAGCATATTGTGCCAATGAAAAAGTATCTGCTAAATACAAAGCATTTTCCCAACTCAAGGTATCATTATATGGAAGCTGTTGCCAGGTTAGGTTAGTAAGGTTATCTGTTATTGTACCATCATTGTTATTAGTAAAATGTTGCGGTATAGTTAAAGGAACTTGAGCATCTCTAACTGCCCGAACATGAAACTTTTTTAGACCGCCTGCACTTATCGTTTCTGTTTTTGGATGATTCCCAATTCCTCCTCCTGCATTGGTTGCCCAAACTTTATTAGTGTCATTTGCTTGTCTAGTGCTAGTCCACCAATACTCTGCTAATGTGGTTGTAAATACTGAACTATTAAGCGCAGGATTTGTATTTTGCTCATTTAAAATACTAAAACTCTCATGAGCATTTGGTAATCGCCAATCGCTATGTCCGCCTAATGAAAGATTATTGCAATAGTTGATTGCTGATTGTATAGTCATTTCACCACCATCTGCTTGCTGCCACATCAAACCAGTTATGGTATCGGTAACTGTTCCATTACCATTTACAATAAAATATGGAGCATTAAAGTTGTAATCATTGTCTTCGCCAAAAGTATTTGTATAGCTGTTTGTTTGGCCAGTATCAGGCAAACGCAACATTGACTTAGTAACGATTTGAGAAAAACTATTGCAATTTAGCGCAACTACTATTAAAAATATTTGTAATGATTTTACCATTATTTTATGATGATTTTTTTTCTAATTGAATTTTGTTTATCGGTAATTTCTACAAAATAAATTCCTTTAGCTAGATTATTTAACGGAATTGACTCTACAATACCTGAGTGTTTAAAAATAGTTTGGCCATGAAAATTGAAAATTGAAACTCTCTGTATGTCATTTAGATTTTCATACCTATCAAAATTAATTTCGATACAATTATTAATTAGATTCTGAAATATTTTGAAATCAGTTTTGGCAGTTGCAGTTTGCTCTAAGTTTGTTGATAATGGAACAGTGTACCGTACAAGAACTTCATTATCCAAAAGTAAATTTGTGCTCCAAATAAATTCTGCATCATTTTCTGGACTATCAAAAATATTTGTAAAGTTGGTATAAGCAGGTTTATTATTTACACCTACAACAGTATTAGTAAATGTAGTAGCTTGAGGAAAGCTAGAATCATTAAAACCTTCATCCATCCAGTTTGATGGCCTGTTCCAATGAAGTCCATAATAAGTACTACCATTATTTGTACTAGCTGTAGTGCATAAATTAGAAAGGCGCAGATTGCCAACTTCAGTAGGACAAGTTAAGTCAGTTACCGGTGAAGTATAAAATGTTTGAGCCTTCCAATTGCTATCTGTTTTGGCTATGATATTATTATTTGAGTCCTTAAAAACAGCTACCATTCCACCATCTCCAACATAATAGCTAAATCCTTGGTTATTCTCAGAACCTAATCCTAGATTCTCTTCCCAATCAACCAATAACATAGCAACTGTAAAAGGGCGGTTTACTTTAAAGCGAACAATACTTGAATTAAACTGAGTATATGGAACTTTATCCTTCCCGACTTGTACTCCATTTATGTACAACTCAAAATAATTATCTGCAAAAATATAAGCTGTGATTAGTTCACCTGTCGAATCAATAATTACTATATCTGAACCATTTAATGTTGCAAGTGCAGCATCATCATTTGCGTAGTTTAAACCAGCGCAAGCATTGTGCAAATCAGATGAAAATGGGAAAGACGTATTTGTAAAATTTACAGCAGATGGAACAATCCAAACACTTGAATCAGAAGCAGTGATACTACCAATATTTGTAATTCTTCCTCCAACACATGTATATAAATTATTTTGAATTGCAGTGGCTAAACCATGCGTTACTGATGCTGTGCCATTGTATTGTGCATTTGCAGAATAACAAAATATTAAGAGTGATAAAAATATTAAACTTCTCATTTATTCAATCACTAATTTCTTTGTAATGATATTATTCAACAACTCAATTTTTACAACATAAACTCCATTCGAAATATTTTCAACATCAAAGTTTTGATGGAATTTATTTGTTTGATAAATCATTCTTCCTTGTAAATTATAAATTGAAATTTGCTTCAAGTTCTTTTGCATCATTTCATTTTTCAACAAAATAGAAAATGATTTTTTAGTAGGATTTGGATAAATATCAGCATCTGATTCTGATGAAAAATAATTTGTTACATCAGTTGTTGTTGCGGGCACTGTACATTGTACAAATCCATTGTTTACATTCTTTGTAGAATCTAAATTCCCATTGTTATAATATTTAAAAACATATTGACCATTTGTTGTCCAACTATAAACAACAGAGTCGGTTTGACCATTGCGTGTATAGGTTAAATTATAACCATTGCTTGATGAATTTGGTGTACAATGAGTTATTAAGGCACCATTCAGTGGCGTTAAACTTGGGCGTACAGGGTGCGCGGCCGCTTGCGGAATTAATTGATGTGTATTGTCTTCGGTAACTTGTCCGGCCATATTAGCAATCATATAAGGTGCTGCTGTCGTTCCATGATAATGGTAAACACCATTGCTTCCAAAGTGACCATGATTGGCATCTAAAGTTTGCATGGCACTTCCGTCAGGCTCTAAACTTCCATAAACTGCAAAGCCATCAAAACCCATTGCAATCGGCATATTTGTAGCAACATAATTTGAAAGATGCAAGGGAGCTGTATGGTAATGATAATCATCAGCTCTACCGCAGTGCCCGCCATAATTATCTAATTGCCCATCTAAATATGAATCAACTCCTGTGTTTGTATGTACATTAAAGATTGGAACACCATTCACTGCAAGTGCTATTGCACCGCGAATAAAATGTACGTTATCAACTGGTATTGGCGATGCAGCCATTGTAGGATGTAAAGGAATTGACCATGAATTATTTCCTAAATAGCATTGAGGAATAGGTACTTGTTGTTGCCATCCATGGTTTGAAATCCCAACCATCATCTCATGCGTTGTAGGTATTCCTTTCGATTCAACATAATAATAAGTGGTATCATGATAAGTGTGAACATTGGGAACAAATGGCGCAAAAGCAGAATCTAAAAATGCTATGCTTGTGCTGCTTTGCAATAGTTGAATAGTCTTACCAGTAAATCCAAAAAGGCTAAATAAAAAAACAAACGAAAAAGTTGGAACCAATATTCTCGTCCAGTTACTTTTTGAATGAACCACCATTGCAATAATTAACCCAACTAATGCAAGAATAAGAAATGCATAAATAATATCAGACTTTTGAAATATATCATTTTGTTGAGTTGCGGCTGCAATTGGGTGCTTATGATTTAAAGTTGCAATCTTCTGAAGAAGTTTTGTTACATAGTCTTTATCTGAAATTGACAATGATTCAAATGGAAAACTGAATATTCTTTCATGCGCATCTTCAATCAGAATATTGTTATCTTTCATCATGTAAAATGAACCTTCAACAACATTTTTATTGTTAGTAAACTTCCAATGATGTAAATCCACATTTGAATAATGTGCATCATGTGCATAGATGCAATTAAAAATCAAGCTTGCAAAAAAAAGTGTAATAATCTTTTTCATGTTTTTATTTATTATTTTGTTAATACCATTTTACCAGATGTTTCTTTAAAAGAACTTCCCGATAATTTATAGATGTATGTTCCATTTGGTAAATCAATGCCTCCAGAGTTTTTGCCGTCCCACATAATTTGGTATTCTCCTTCAGTCATTTGATTATTGTTGATGAGTGCTCGTACTAGTTTTCCATTCGTGTCGTACACCATTAATGCAATTTCATCAGTTTTATTCAATGTAAATTTTATCTTTGTTTCATTGGTAAATGGATTTGGATACACAATATCATTCGCATAAGCTGCATTCCAAATCATCGGCGAACCGGTAGATAATGAATCATAACAATTCAGTGCTCCAATAAAATAAGTAGCTACAATATCGCCATTATGACGGGTTGCTGTTTCTTGTGATGGTGTATATGCTTTTATATATTCAACCTTAGTCCCATTGGCATTTACAGTAACACGCAGGTGACCAGTATTTCCTAGAATTAAACCTTGCAAATAACCATATGGCGCTGCCGAATTAGGATAATTAAAATTCGGCAAACTTGGTTGTGGTGTCTCTTGATATATCATACAATTCAACTCTTGTTTTCCAAAGAAATGGTCATGACCATGAAAGAAAATATTTACATGATTTTCTTCTAACAATTCTCTGATGGGTTTATGCCACCACCCCATTCATATTTATAGGCATATTCAACGCCACCGCGTCCTTCTCTATCGCCACCAACAATTTGATGAGAGAAAACATATTTGAATTTTGCGTTGCTACTTTCTAAAGTGCTTTTCAGCCAATCATACTGCGTCTTGCCAAGTGTCCAATACCAACCATGCAATGAATCAGGTTTTGGTTTGGTATACCAATATGGGTCAATAACAATAAATTGAGCATCGCCCCATGTCCAAGCATAATATGAACCACGTTGCCCTATAAATGGCACATTACTGGTATCACCCGAATAAAATGCATCGGGATATGCCATTGGGAAATATTTCTTGCGTTCAACAGCATCCCAAACGGCAATATTATTTGCAGTATTGTTATTGTACCAACCGCATTCTCCTTCGTGATTTCCCATCACATTAAACAATGGCATAGAATGACAAACTGTTTCATACTTGCTTCTTAACAATTTACATCTGTAAGGAATCGTATCATGCGGAACAACATTAGAGGCATTTTTTAATTTATCAGTCATTAAAAAATCACCTAAATCAATCATAAAATCCGGATGGTCATTCAATTGGTTTTGCAAACATCTTCTATATAATGCTGTATCACTTGATGCATCCATATGCGGATCAGCTTGCACAATATATACAAAAGTGTCTCCAACATTTCGCTGGGTATGAAATTTATATTCTGGCCTTGTTATATAATTTGTTGCACCATGATGTCTGCAATTTAACCTATAAAAGTATTGGGTGTTTGGTTGTAACCCATTTATGATAACCTCTGCTGTAGTATTGTTGACAAAAGGAATCCACGTAGTCTGTGATGAATAAATTCCGCTTACAGTACCGTATTCTGCACGTAAGTCAACAGAATCGGAAAACATAGTTTGTATCACAACACTATTATTGGTGGGCCTTCCTAACACTTCGGTATGTATTATGTTTTGGGCAAAGGCAAAACTTGAAATTGCAAACAAAATCACTGAAAAAAATATTCTCTTCATTACTCGTTGTTTTATGTTTTAGTTGTGATTGATAATTATTTTTTTAGTCTCTAGTTCTGTTCCTGCATTGATTTGAATTTGATACACGCCATTTGGTACACCAGCAATATCAATATTCTTAGAGGTTGATTGTAAAATAATTTTTCCTGTTACATCATACATTTTTACAAGTAAATTATTCACATCATTTCCTGTAAGGATATGTAAAATATCGTTACTTGGATTTGGATAAAAATTAACTGTAGGTGTCTTTTCAGTTTTGTTCTCTACTGATGTTACACAGTTATTTCCTACAGAATAAGAAAACGCAATTTCTCCATTATGATGCAAACCAGAAAGAGTATCGGCAGGCAGATAAGCTCTTACAAAATCAACTTGTACACAAAGAGGTGAAACAGTAACGCGAATATGACCTGTGCCTCCAATCGTGTCTGATTCATATGCAGAAGCATTTGCCAACATGCCGATTTCATAAGTAGAATCAGCAGGCATTGGCACTTCTTGATAAGTGACATTATTCAACACTTCATGTGCAAATAAATGGTCGTGTCCTTGAAAAAAAATATTTACATTGTTATCTACAAACAGCTGATGTATTGGTTTTGCCCAACCTGGACGATTTGCAGGAAAGCCATAGTTTGTTCCATTGGCACCGTCATAACCACCCCATTCAAATCCTTTTGCTGTTTTTACACCACCTCTACCTTGGCCGCGTGTATGATGTGCAAAAACAAACTTGTGTGTTGCTGTGCTATTTTCTAATGTATTTTTCAACCAAGTATATTGAGGTAGTCCCAATGTCCAATTCCAGTTTGTTGGTTTTGCAGCAAGCGTGGTGTAACATTCATCACGGTACACATCCAACACAACAAATAGTGCATCGCCCCATGTCCAAGCATAGTAGTTTTCAGGGTTACCAATTCCGTAAGGCTCCACATCTGTATTACCACTATAAAAATTATTTGGGTAAGGATTTGGATAATAATATTTTCTCCATTCAGTGCCAAAAACGCACAGATTATTTGGAGGATTCTGACTGTAGTAAAAGTCATTTTCACCTTCGTGATTACCTAAGCAAACATAAAATGGAACCGAATGGCCAATGCTGCCCAGAAATGGTCGGTAATCTAAATGCAATTGTTTAACTGAATCAGTAGTGATAGTTGTTGCTGTATGGTCGTCTCCGAAAATATCACCCAATGAGAGCATAAAATCAGGATGATCATTCAACTCATTTTGAAGGGTGATGTTATACATATTTTTAATCCCTTTTTTATCATATAAGTGCTCATCAGATTCTAACGTAAAAGTAAAAGTACTTCCAGGCGCACGTTGTGTATGGAATTTATATTCGGGTGTTGAAGTAAAACTTGATGTTGATGTTTGCTTATAAAGCATCTTATAAAAATATTGGGTGTTGGGTAAAAGATTAATTAAGTCAATCTCATCTGGAACATCCAGCACATTGTTATGAACAATTGTAGAGTCGGAATAAACTCCAGTTTGTGAACCATATTTTAAATAGAAATTCATGTTTTGGTCAAATAGAACGCTGGCAGTAATAGAAGTATCTGTTGGCCTTCCTAAAATGATAGAATGCGTTTGTGCCTTGCTGAGCGTAGCAATCAGAAGCATTGCAAGTGTAAAATGGTTGTAGAAATATCTCATTTTTTATGTTATTATGAACTATTGACTAATGAAAAAGATGAAGGTTTAATTCGTAGTCAATAAATAATAAAATACAAAGTTTTGAAATAACTAAAATTAGCAAAATCGTCCTCTTATTGCTCAGAATATAGAGGAGCCCTTGTAATTTCAGTTATTAATGCATAAATAAAAATCTTTTCTTCATTCAAAACTTCCTGATGATTTGTAAACAATTAGCAATAACATAGTTTTTTATACTAATTTTCTTTGGTTAGTTATGAAACGATTATTTACGATATTATCTTTAGTTGAAGAAAGCGATATTGGGATCCGTTTTGTTGGATTACAAATCCAAGTTTAGAAGACGCGCATTACAAATAAATGCAATTGTAGTTGACTTTAGGTTATAAATACCACCTTATTTTAACACTCTATGTTTGGGCCAAAACTAAAATCAAAAAATCAGTATTTACTAAAATATTCACCGTCTAAAATCATATAAATTCTTCCAAAGCTATATTGAGCGGTATCTTTAGTTGGGCGAACGTCAATATGGTATTTTTTAGAAAATACTAATGCGCTAATCTTTAAATTTGAAGCATCAATTTTAACTTTCCCAGAAATATTCTTCTTTAGCGAACCATCATCTTAAATATATGAGCCTTTGCCATTTTGACTAATAGTTAATTCCGTATCAACTCCATACCAGGTTCCAACAAAATCTGAATTAGAGGGTGAAATCTTTTTCTTACAGGATGTTGATATAAATATTGCCATCGCAACAAGTGATATTGAAATAATTCTTTTCATAATTTTTTATTCATAATAATTGTGCAAATCAATGATAATAATTGAGAATCCTTTTTTTTTTACGTTATGAAAAAATTAGAATTTAAATCATTTAATTCAATTGCGCCTGCTCCATAACCAAACCCCGATAGCAAGTTTCTACAAGAAAACTGCATGCAAATTAATGTTTTAAGTTAAGCACGAAGGTTTGAATGAAGATAGGTATTATTCATTAAACACTAATTAAAAACTATGCTGGTTAAATTTAACTAAAGGAGGGCAACTTTTGAATAATGTAAAAGCGAACAACTCAAAAATAAGGATAAACTACCACTGCAACTCAGACGATATTGAGCATTAGCTTTATTTGCTGTTATTTATTGTTCAAATTCCGCATACAATTTTGTGCAGTTAAAAAAACATTATAGCTTCGCCACTCAAACTAAAATGCAATACAAATTATGATTGATTTAAAAGGAATATTAGCTATTTCGGGTCACGCAGGATTATACAAAGTAATAGCACAAGCAAAAAGCGGAGTTATTGTAGAGTCTGTTTCAGATAAAAAAAGAATGAATGCATTCGCTCATTTTAAAATGAGTTCACTCGAAGATATTAGCATTTTTACTACAAGTGATGACATGCCTTTGAGTGAAGTATTTCAAAAAATTTCTGACAAAGAGAAAGGAAGTAAGTGTATTGATGGCAAAGCTTCTGGAGCAGAACTTACTGCTTATTTAAATACAGTTTTACCTGAATTTGACAAAGAAAGAGTACATAATTCCGACATAAAAAAACTACTTAATTGGTACAATATTCTTCAAGAAAACGATTTGTTAAAACAACTTGAAGCACCCAAAGCAGAAGATACCTCAGCTGAAACAACTGATGCTGCCGATGGTGAAGAAAAAGCTAAAAAAGCAAAGAAAGCTGTCGATAAAACAACTGTAACTAAAGCAAAAAAAGATACTACAACAAAAGCCAAAGCAACTGCAGCGCCAGTGCGCAAAACATCTACTGTTCGCAAAACTGGAGCATAATTTTTGTAAGCTAAAATATTAAACCAGAGAAATTTTTTCTCTGGTTTTTTTGTTTTTTTAGTAGTAGTTTTTAGAATATTTTCGATTTCTTAATTTAGATAAATTTCTGCTTAATATTACTAGGAATTATTCTAGGTAAAATATTTCACTTGAGTATCGTCAATTAGTTTTAGATAGCGTCCCTAAAAAATCCTTTTCTGTAATGAAGTATTAAACTTCACTTGAATACATTCGAAATTTTACTGTCGCTTAGTGTGCCACTTTTTAATAAGAAAATTACTGTCTATTCCAAAGTGCTAAATGCATTGCATTTAGTTAACATTTTCGAAAAAGTGATTCCTACTAATGTTTTTGTATTAAAATAAAACATAATTTTGACACGTTGAATAAATGAATTTTACGCGCATCATATCTTTTGTTTTATTGTACAGTTTTGCATTTCAATATGCCGAGAAAGCCATTGTATTAATTGATTTTGTTGCCAACCAAGAATATATTGCTGAAACAGAATGTGTAAATAGGTTTAAAACTGAGTTGCAATGTAAAGGAAGTTGTGTGCTTGCTAAGCGTGTAAAAGAAGTAGAAAAGCACGAAGCTAAAACACCTATAACATTAAAAATACAAGAAAAGCCTAGTTTCTTTCAAGACTATTCAATTCAATTGCAATTACCTGTTGCTGTAACTATAAAAAATGAAATAAGTAATACCATATTGTTTCATTTCCAAAGATTCTTCTTATCAATTTTCCATCCGCCTGATTAATATTTCTAGTTCAGCTATAGTCACAACAATTTACATCATTTTATTCTTTCAAGAATATTTTTAATGATGTGAAGTGACATTTCAATATTTTTTAGTAGTCATTTAATTTAAAGTATGCGCACATTATTAGCATTACTGTTTGTATTTTCTTACAAAATAGTGGCTCAAACATGCTGTTCAGGCAATGTTTCAAATATTTGGGTAGAAGTATTGGGCAATGATCATTCTAACTCAAAGTATCAAATGAATCTACAATCTGATTGCAGGAAATTTGAAGCTTTAGATATAGTTAGTATGAGTGCTATGCATCATCACAATTCAAATTCAACAATGGCAACAGTGGATTTCACAGTTTTTACCAACTTGAGTGTAAAGTATAATATCAACTCAAAATACGCTTTGCAAATTATGTTACCATATCTTATTGCCAAAGGAAATCCTAGTAATAGAAATTCATTTGCTGATGCAAGTATTTTGGTAATCAGAAGGTTTATTTTTGAAAATAATTTACATGCTAATTTTAGTTTAGGTGTAAAGCTACCAACCTCTAAAGTTGCAAGTGCTAAAGAATCAAATAATTTAACTGTGTTTGGTTCAGGCTCTTTCGACCCTTTATTTGTTGCCAGTGCTCAAAAAGTATGGAACAGACTTTACCTAAATGCCGATGTGATGATGAGGTATGCAGCAGCAAATAAATATAACTTTAATTTCGGAAGTTACTCATCGCAGAATATTTCAGTTGGCTATAATTTACTAAAAACAATAGATTGCTCAGCATCTGATTCCTTAAAAGAACAAAAAAAACTATTGGCTTTTGCAGGAGTTTCGAACGAAATAATTGGAATGCAAAAACAAGGAAACTTTGTTGATGCCACCACTGGTGGTTCTGCTCAATATGCAAATGTAAACTTGGTATATGGTTTCAATAAATTTGTATTTTCGGCTAGCTATTTGCAGCCATTCAGGCAAGTATGGAGTAGCATGCAGCCATCCATCAACTATCGTTTTAGAACATCAATATCCATAAATTTTTAAACAAATAATAATTCAATAATTTAAAATAAATTTAATTCACATGAAATCATTCGTAAAAATTACATTAGTTGCAGCAGTATTAGCTACAACATTTGCAGCATGCAAAAAAAACGGAACAGGTGGCGATGCTACCATTGCAGCCATGCCAGGTCATCATGGTAAAATGATTAAAGGGGCAACGGTATTTGTAAAATTTAAAGCTACCGAATTGCCAAGCAACCCCGAAACAAATTACGACTTAAAAATAGTTGGCGATGCAAAAGAAGACCATGTACATATTG
>Ga0214921_10011078_pt1 | contig 11023 bp, 11 predicted proteins | sample LL1505_MetaG_FD_177992 | JGI IMG/M metagenome (GOLD analysis project Ga0214921, IMG submission 177992) | Freshwater microbial communities from Lake Lanier, Atlanta, Georgia, United States - LL-1505 | ecosystem: Environmental > Aquatic > Freshwater > Lake | place: USA: Georgia | collected...
TTGATTTAGCACTGATGGGTTTTCCATTATATTATAGCTATATATTTGTTTTACATCTTTTTGCATCTTTTTTGTATGTTTTTTTGTATGTTTTACTTATTCGATTGTTTGATATTCGTTCATCTTTTTCTTTAAAAATAAACCTTTAGTATAAAATGGGATTTTTTGGTATTATCGAAACTTTCTTCTTTGTAAGTTTAGCAATTACCTTTATTCTTATTATGCTTTTGGTCTATCATTTTAAACAAAGACTAATAGATGTAGAGACAAAAACAGATAATATGTTTGAAATAATGAATAATCTCTTAAAGGAAATGAAAGTTATGAAAACAATGGTAATTGAACAAGGACAGTCGAATATGTATTGTCAACAACCTTCTAGAGAACATTCTACTAAAGAAATATATGAAGATTCACCTAAACCTCCTCAGTTTGGTAATTTGTTTGAAATGATTATGCCATTTTTACATGGGGGGAACCAAGGCGAAACTCCTATGGATCAAAATGAAGATGAAAATGACATGCAAAATCCTATTAAAATTATTACTTTAGATAAAGAGAATGCAGAAACGATTGATATCGAAGATATCGAAGATATCGAAGATAATGAAAACATCGAAAATATAGACGTAGATGAATTAGAATCCTATTCTAATAATAATGAGGAACTTTCTGTGGAATCTGAAGAACCTACTGAAACTTTAGAGAAAATCGATTATAAATCATTGGATATTTCACAACTCCGTGTTTTAGCAGTAAACCGAGGTATTGATCCCTCTAAGAAAAAGAAGGCAGAATTGATTCAACTTCTTCAATAAAAACCTTTTCTTTATATATAATAATATGCAATCGTCTATTATATATGAACCTCAAAATTACCAGAATGCTTATCCCGATACGAATTGTCATAAAAGTAAATTAGGTTATCATACAAATAACCAATATGATGGGTTTCCACCCCTTATGGCCGATGGTCGTGCTATTACTGCAAGTTATCAACCAGAAGCAGTCCTTAATAATTATCTATTGAAGGAAATTGGTGTTTCCTCTAACTGGGAATATCGCCAATATTTAACAAATAATGCAAAAGAGATTATGAAATATAATTGTATTCAATCTGCAAATGATGCAGGGTATTATCGACGATATGTTGGAGAACCTAATGAAAAGCCCTATTCTACTCCTTATATAGTACCCTCTTTTGTAGATACGAGTAAACCCGAAGGATACCAGACGAGTGATTTGAAAGAGATTTATCTTTCTAGAGAGCAATTACAGGCACGTATGGTTGCCCCTGAGATTACACAGGAGGATTTATTAAAGAGACAAAATATGTATAGAAAATAGGGACCTAACAAATAATGATAAATGTCTTTGAAATATATATATGCCCAAACAAACCTTAGAGAATGATATTCTTATGCGATCTATCAAAATCCTTGATATAGGATATATTACAGTTATTTATATTATCTTTTCTATTATAATTGCTACTATCGTAGATACATGGATGGGTCAATTTGATCCTAAAGCCGAAGAGAAGAAAGAATTCTGGCAACAGACTATCGAAATTATTTTATTTATGTGGAGCTACGGTGTTCTTATTTATATTGTTCGAAATATTGTCGAACGTATCCCTTTTCCTTTAGATGGATATGAAGGATTCGATCATAAAAGAGTAAAAGAATTAAAATCGGCGATGGTATTTACTTTTACATTTATTCTCTTTTGCGACTATATCAAGAAAAAAATGCTCTTTTATTATACAAATACGATTCGTCCATTTACTTCCAAATTTACATCGGCATATACTAATAAAAAATCTGTATGACAAATCTTCAAGGGTGTAAATTATAAAATTAAATAAAATTGATTTCGTTTTTCATAATGAAAGAAATAACATATAAAAGCCCGATGTCTACAGTTAATACCACTATCTTCACCAATACGTATAACATGGAAAACCATTTTAATACAGAGTATGAACCACGTGATAGTAGTAGAGATCCTATAATACTACCGGATTATCCAATTCGACCTGATTTTCAATTTATTATAAATTCGCATACTAGACACATGGTCGAAACCGCTTATAAAGCGATTTCTAATATAGAAGGATGGATTCCTATTCGCAATTTCAATGGACACTCTTTTATGTTTTGTGAAGATCCTTGTATAGTCGATATTATGACAAAAATAAACAATGAATATGGAGACGGTCATTCCGGATCAAGTATTGGATTTACTATGCGACATATGGAATATATTGCGAAAAATGGGTTTAGCCGTTATAGAGAATTTATGATGGAATCAATGAGAAATCATCATAATATGCAATCTAGAAGGGTATCTCAACCTACAACTCAATATCTTCATCAATAATTTTATGAACCAATAACCCTATAAAATCAACGATGCAAGAAACAATATAGATTTTCAATATATTAGTATATATTGAAAACACTACCAATGAAAATCATCAGTTTTGATATTGGTATTAAAAATATGGCCTATTGTATTTTCGATCTTTCGAGTACGATATTACCTTTCAAAATTGCCGATTGGAAAGTAGCGAATTTAATTGCCGATGAAGACCCGCAAATCCAACATATATGTACATGCCATTCTACGAAAAAACCGAAAAAAGGACAACCTATAAAACAGTGTGGTAAAAAAGCGAAATATCAAACACCGAACGTTCCACAAAACCAAACCCAATATCTGTGTGACAAACATGCTAAATCCCAACAGGAATACCGAATACCCGAAACGAAGTTTGCCGAAAAAGTCTTAAAGACGACTAAATTAGACATTTTGATTGAACGATGGGCACAAGTTATGCCACGAGAGATAAAAATACCGAAAAAGCGTGCAGATATAATAACCTGTATGACCGATTATTTGAAACCTATTACGTTATGTTCTCTTGTATATAAAAAAGAGAAGTCAGCAAAAGATATTGATTTAGTAACGATTGGAAAATCGATTCGAACCTATTTTGATGTTGTCATACAGGATCATTGTGATATTGGATTGGTTTTGATTGAGAACCAGATTTCGCCCATTGCGAATCGCATGAAAACGATTCAGGGGTTACTTGCTCAGTATTTTATTATGCGCTATGATACGATTGATATACGGATGATTTCTTCGGCGAATAAATTGAAACATTTTCAAAAAGAATCGAAAGAGGATACGAAAGAGGAGAAAACGGAGGGACAGAAATATAAGGAACATAAGAAAGATGGAGTCGTCTATTGTAAACAGCTTTTTGAGAAATATAAAATAGACGGGAAATGGTTGGCGGCTTTGGATACCAAAAAAAAAGATGATTTAGCGGACTGTTTTCTTCAGGGTTTTTGGTTTCTTCAAAAAGAGGGATTTCTTACATGATCTTTTTTTTCCTCCGGTTTTTGATAGTCCACTTTGTCGTCTTGATTTCACTGTATTTTGATGCGATTGTTCTCGTGATTTAGTATCTCGCTTTCTTTTTTTGATAAACATTTACAACACCAATTAATGATGTTAATACATCAATATATGACCTAAAACGCACTTCATCAAATTTTTCTATAAAACTCTCTGTCAAAAGTGTGCCATATATGCGGTTCCCATGATATATGTATCGGTAAAGTATTTTCCCTCTTTATACCATTTCAAATACCGACTCTAAAGGGTCGGCATTTCAAATGTGATTTGGTAACTGTTACTTTATAACATATAAAAACCGATTAATTTTAATTATAATAATTTTTATAATAGTTAAAAATAATCAAAAATATTATAATATTAGAAATGGGAATTTATAGTAATGGCAGTATTTTTGGAATAAGAATATATAATTTTAATGATGATGATGATTTTGCGAACATATTATTTGAAGAGAAATATGATGAAGTAATGAGTTACATTCAAATGAGAGAAACATATTTATTCTACAATAACTTAAATGATAAAAATAACATTTTTTTTAAAATTTATACAGAATGTAGTAGCACATTAAGTTATAATAGAGATAATTTTATGATGTGGCAACCATTACCTTTAAATACATTTTTAGAAAAATTCGGCGTTTGAAATGAGAAAAGGTAACTGTACTGTGAAGCGACTTTGTAACCGATTAATCCCCTTTTATATACAGTAATTCTACCGAAGGTAGAATTATGATATATAAATCGGCGATTGAAAGGTTAAAATGTGTAAAAAACATCAATAAAAAATTCGCAAATATTTCTTTACTTCGTCCATAGTTTTTACCTCATAAAAATAAAATGCGGGTTTATCGAGTTCAATAAAATGTGAAATAATATTGTTATCAAAATCTAGTCGAGTTGTTTGCATTGCTTCTGGATACATCGCATCGGTTTCCTGTTTATTTCGTAATACCATATTTGTTTCACTAGGATTATTAGGACTAATTCAAAATTCGAGACATGCCGCATTTAACGATGGATTAGAACTACTCATAATATTTCTGTATGACAAACCTATATATTTATAAATATAATTATTATTGCGTAGTACTTAAAAATATTTCTTGTAAGAATATCATAAAAGATAATGGAAATCATTGATTTAGGATTAAGCGATCTAGAGCCAGTTTCTCTTAAAATCGACGATGAACCATTTTCATCTACTTCAGGATCAGGTCTCGGTCCTGGAATCGAACTTCTTATGAATGATAAAAAGAAATCCGCCACTGGATCGATGAATATTGATTTAGGCGATTTAGATAAATTGGAAGATGACCTTAATAATCTTTCATCGTCGGCGTCACAAAATGCTACACCCGGTGCAAAAACCTTAAGTGGTCTAAGCGGATTCGGTAACTTCTTCGGTTTTGGTGGATCGAATGATTCTTCTAAAAAGGAGACTCCTTTAGAAAATACCGATTCGAATATCGGTCAAGCAACCGCCGATAGTATGGGTAATACAAAAACATGGGATGGGTTCTCAAAAATTAATGAGATCCCTCAGTCAGCAACCTCTGCGAAACTCACTGATCGCGAAAAGAGACGTAAGAAGCGTGCGATGATTAAGAAACTCGAAGAGTGGTATGAAAAGGGTACGATTAAACATAATTCGCATTTTACTATGGACTCCGTCTATGAAGAGGTCGAGGATGAATATGAGACGGCTTTAGAAGATAAGCGAAAGAAGGATAGTATTAAATTACAACAATGGTGGTTTATTACTTTTGTGAATTCGATTGAGTATGCCAATTCAGCATTCAATCCGTTCGATATTAATTTAGACGGTTGGGGAGAACAGGTCAGTGAAGATATGGATTCTTATGAAGAAATCTTTGCGGAACTCCATGAGAAATATAAGGGCGGTAAATTATCCCCTGAGTTATCTCTTCTCCTACGTTTAGGGTTCTCTGCAGCGGTTGTGAATTTTACCAATAAAGCATTATCATCGGCTACACCTGGATTTAACGATGTCATCAAACAGAGCCCCGAATTAATGAAGATGTTTACCAATGCTACTGTAAGTAGTATGTCCCAGCAGAGTCCGGGATTTGCGTTTGCCTCCTCTATGATGAACGATTCGAAAACGGGTAACCCGATGAATATGGGTCCGCCACCGGCTCCTGTAGAGACAAAATCAATGCCGAATATGGGACAACGCCCTGGAAATAATATGATGCAATTTACTACAAGTGCGCCACCAACAAACCGACCGGATATTGCGATGGGTCGCGGTGCATCTTATAGAGAACCCGATATTTCGGTAACCCAAGTCCCTTCACAGTTTAACTCTGGTCAAATGCCTTCGGTAAGACCAGAAATGAGAGGACCATCGACAGATCTCGATAATATTCTTGCTGGTTTGAAACCTAAAACGGTCGATATTCATTCACATCCTGTAAAAACACCGGATGTTCTTAGTGAGATGGGTGATGATTCGATGATTTCGATTTCGTCGCTGAAAGATATGCAGAATGCGACAATGCCTAAGAAATCGAGAAGACGCAATAATGGATCCAATAAAAATACGATTTCATTGGATATTTAATTACCGGATATTTAATTACCGGATATTTAATTAGTGGATATCTAGATAGATAGATAATAGATTGTCATACAGAATGAATACATTTATTCTGTATGACAAATGAATGATAAAAAAAAAATTGATTGTTTTTTTTTCAATTTTACAATATGCACACTCCCCCCCTTGAAAATGAAAGAACAAATTGAAAGACACGCAACCTACAAGACATACGCCGGATACAAGTACCATTTGAATTTTCCCGATGATTGGATACTGAATGAGCTACCAGAAACTGGTAGAGAGTGTTGGAATTGTGTCGGTGATGGAGATCATCTAGGACATGCAATGTGGAGAAAGATTACATTGGGATACTGTTCGAATTGCGCAATGGTCTATAATGGAACCCGATGCCGTGGTTTCATAGGATTTGGAATCGAAGAGCCGAATTGCAAATATGATAGTGCATTTGATCTTTATTTAGGATATATCGATTTCGACAACTTTGGTGATCTGGCAGACAATCCGGAACATACGATGGAAAACGCGTGTGAATTCTTGGCTGATCTGTTTGCTGATCATGACGATGAAGATGAAGATGACGATGACGAACGGACTGAAACCGATTACTATTGCGAGGATGAGGACGATTTTGGCGAATGCTTACATATTGGTTGTGGGAAAGAATGCTCGAAGATGAGTGCATATTGCAGTAAGCATGTACTCATCTATGATAAATAGATATAGATAGCTAGAATTAGTAGATAGTTAGGTAGGTAGATTTTTATTTTATATATTTACGAGTTTTTCTGGATTTGCGTTTCTTACGATTATTTGTAGTTTTTTTATTTTTTTTATGTTTACTACCACCGAATAATGTTTTGTTTATAGATGATGATCCTCTAGGGGGCGAATCAGCACTGAATAAAGATCTAGGGGGAGAATCACCGAATAAAGATCCAGGGGAAGAATCATCGAATAAAGATTTTCTAAAGGAAAAACTATGTTTTATTCTTTCGGGGGAAACTGCTAATGATTCTACTTCTCGTTTAGGTTTTTTACTAGGTGCAGCTTGTCTCGATTTATAATCATTTAATAGCCTTGTTAGTTCTTGTTCACGAGTGACTACAGATTCAAATTGAATACCATCACGTGGATCACATATCATTACTTCATGATGAAATATACCACCAGTTGGTGTAGATCTATCTTTAAGTATAGCATATCCTTGATATCCATTTTGACATAAAAAAGAACATAAATGTTTATCTTTTACACTTATTGAATCACGTATTCCTGTTGTAGTTCCATAATTTTCATCGAGTATACGGCATATTTCAGTATCATATATTGTTGCCTTTAATTTTTCAAGTGATTCATTGCTATCTAAAGCTAATAGTTTATAAGATGTTATAGTTTTAAATTCAAATACGACACCATATTGTTCCACATCTTGTACATTTGTTCCAAAAAAATAAAATCCAGGATTAAAAATAAATTTGTTACCATCATCTAGATAAAATTTATATGCGGGTGTATCCCCGCGATATAATCGCGTCTCTATAGGAATATCATAATAATCTAAACCATCTTCTGGAGATATAGTAGATATCATATATATATTATTCATAGAATTTGTCATACAGAATCTGGGTGACAAATTATTTACGGGTTTTTCTGGATTTACGTTTATTGGTTCTCTTTTGTTTTGATTTTTTGTTTTTCTTGGATTTTTTATGACCACTATACATTTTATGACCACTATACATTTTATGACCACCATACATTTCATATCTATTTCCTTCTAGTTCTGAATTTTTTATATAATTATAATCACTAGTAATATTTCCATCTATTCCATCAGGTCCTTTATATATTTTTGTATCTCTTCCATTATAAAATCCATCCTTATAATAAACTCCTAATAAAACAAACTCATTTTTATCGAGATAATATTGATAAATTTCTGTACCGAATTTCATTGGACCATTTTTTTCTTCATAATCACTTATTTTTACTAAGTTTAATTCTTGTGCTTTTATTTCTTGTCTTCGTCTTCCTTCTTCTCTTAATGTCGCTTTTTTTCTTTCTTCTTCTTCTTTTTTTTTTTGTTCTTTGTGTTGTCTCTCTCTATATAACCTACGTTGTTCTTCAACAAAATGTGTTTTTTCTCTCTTTTTCTCTCTATCAGACATTATCTTATTATATACGTTTTCTAACTTTTGAAATGTTTCTGTATTACCCCCCTTATCAGGATGATGTTTTAATACCAATTTGAGATATTTTTCTCTTATATCATTATCGCTTGCTGTTTTTGGTAGTTGAAAAAATTCATATTCTTTATCTAAATTCATAACCGTTGACTATGATATATCTACATATATTTTTCCTTGAATTGTTCTACCGATAAAATCGGGATTCCATTTTTTTTCGCATATTCCGTTTTCGAAGAAGTATCTTCAGTCGATTTTACTATCAAAATAAACGTATCCTTTTTCATAGATTCTTCTAGAGAACCTCCCATTCTTGTTACAAAATCGATAATATCTTTATCTCTGGTTTTTGTCATAACGACCTTTTTCTGGTAAAAGGGGTTCGTTCTATCTATATCAGTTGTTTCTAAAGGGTTTTCAATAGGTTCTTTTATGGGACGATTCAATTTATTCTCTAGAGAACATTCCTTCAAAAATGCTAAAAATACAGGAATATTATCTACGAATTCAGCCGCATTTTCTTTCCCTATTCCCGCTACTTTCTTCAACATCTCGATTTTTTCCTCCTTCGATTCTATTGAAACTAGAATATCGGGATACATCGATAAAATAGGCCGGACTTTACGTTCGCCTAATCCGCGACCTAGTTTCCCAGAGGCTACCATAATTTCTAACAGAGTTGCTTTTTCTACTTTTTCTTGGATTCCCGCATAGATCTTTTCGATCATTTTCGCCTTGAATCCGTCGACTTTTTCAAAATCGGTTTTTTCCATATGTAGAATACTAGGAATCGATGAGAACCCCGCTTTCATAATTCGCTTTACATTTCCCGATGAAAGACCGTCTACCTCTAGATGAACAAAGAAATTCGTAATGTTTTTCTCTAGAACTGTGGTATCTTTCGATGGATCCTTTAATTTGATATCCACGTGTGTATCTGTCCATTCATAAGGTACAGCAGGCATTTTCGCCTTCTCCGCAGGAGTTGTAACCGACTGAATATATGGAATCACATCTCCCGATCGAATCATCGTTATCACTGCGCCTAGGCCAATCCGGTTCTCTTCGATAAATTTCCCATTAAATCCGGTTGCATATTCGATACGGACACCGGCTAACTGAATTGGCTCGATACGAACACGCGGTTTCAAATACCCGTCTTTACTAGGAGTCCAGATAACATCGAGAACTTTCGCTTCGGCGACTTGATCGGATAGAACCATTTTAAATGCGAATGCATGATCGGGATTTCCCGATGCTCGTTCATAAATCGCATCATTCGCAACAATGACACCGTCGATTTCGTATAAATACGACTTTCTCCATTCAACAAGGAGTGCCGATAGGAATTCATTCGAAAGTGTAGGAGGAGATGATACTATTTGGTTCTGTACGACTTTCAATCCTAGCTGTTTGAGTGTCTGCATTTGTTCACTCGGTTTTAATGGAGGGAAAACTACTTCATAGGTAACAAAATCCAAGTCCTTGCATTTCTCATCGACCGTTTTTTTATTGATCAACCCCGAAACCAAATTGCGAGCATTTGCAAAAGAATCGGCGTATTTTTCCTTAAATACCGATTTTGATAAAATGAATTCACCGCGAACAGCCGTACCGGCAGCCATTTTCGGTAACCGGAGAATCTTTATTAAGTGTGATATATCTTGACCTGTATGACCATCTCCACGAGTATATAGTGAATGTTTTCCGGATTTGTCACACAGATATAATCCACTAACGCCGTCGAGTTTACACGAGAGAACATAGGGACCTGTATATTTTGTCATCCATCCTGCTAGGGCTCCTGAATCGGGTTTGATCTTATCCATTGATGCCATTTCGAATGGTAATTCGACTTTGTTTTTTCCTAGAACTGGTGCGCCGATTTCTTGTCCAGCATCCTTGGAGAACTTATTTTGGGTAAATTCGACTAGAATATCGAATTCATTGTCGGTTAATAATGATCGGTTTTCGTTATAATATGCATTTTTAGCTTCTTCGATCATTTTCAAAAGATCGGTTTCTTTTAGACCCTCTAAGAATACAATACCTTGTTCTCTAAATTCTTCTATTTTTTTGTCATACAGAATTGTTTTTGGAGAACCTTCGACTTTTGGGGATTCTTTTGGGGATTCTTTTGGGGATTCTTTTGGGGATTCTTTTGGGGATTCTTTTGGGGATTCTTTTGGGGATTCTTTTGGGGATTCTTTCGGAGATTCTTTTGGGGATTCTTTAGCTACTTTTTTCTTAAGCGTTTTCGTTTTTACCGGCGGATCAGGACTAGGAATATTCTCGATCGACGTCATATTAGAAATTGTCCTATCTTGTCCCAGAGGTATAATATTTCGACCGTCTATCCTATCAATAGGATCAATAAAACGCAACCCTAAGAAATCGAAAATATTCCGCTCTGATGCAAATGATTTCTCTATGACAGACCCCTTCGTTTCCTTTTTATCACCCTCTTTTAAAGCCATTTTTGATAATCCATGTTCATTTAGCGAATACCCTTTTGTAAGAGCATACCCGCGCATTACTGCATTAAATGCTTTACTACCGGTAAAATAGAGGATAGCAAATGGATATTCTTTAGGACTGGTATATAGGAAATCTACACGACGATATGTATTAGACGATGGAATTTTCGCTATTACCAGACATTTCGATTTTCCTCTAGAGAGAACCTCTATTATTACTTTTTCCTCTATTAATCGGTCTAGGAAAATATCGAAATTCGCGGGGTTCTCTGCTGTAATAATTACATCAATATCTCCCGACGTCTCATGTCCGCGACGATAACTTCCTACTATTTCGTA
>Ga0214921_10011079_pt1 | contig 11023 bp, 8 predicted proteins | sample LL1505_MetaG_FD_177992 | JGI IMG/M metagenome (GOLD analysis project Ga0214921, IMG submission 177992) | Freshwater microbial communities from Lake Lanier, Atlanta, Georgia, United States - LL-1505 | ecosystem: Environmental > Aquatic > Freshwater > Lake | place: USA: Georgia | collected 2015-05-28
AATAATAAGATATATAAATACTTCATATATCTTAATAAGAAAAAATATGAAGGATTATTGAATATAAACTATTTACCAACCAATACCAGCCCAAGTAAGAAATTGTTGAAATGCATATTCATCTAAACATCCACTTGAATTATAAGGATTATAAACACCACATAGTTGATTAACTGTTAAAGTACCATTTATAGTTGCGTTATTAGAAGCATACAAACTATTAGCATATAATCCACCAGCTGCATTAAATGCTGCTGCATTAAATGTAGGACTGTCAAAAAACCAACCACCATCCGCAACAAAAATTGTATCAGAATTAGAATTAAATTTTAATATTTGATTATAATTTTTTGCACCATGCCATACATCATTTTGAAATATATTTTGACCACCTAGTATAGCATTACCATTAATAGTTGTATTACCATTAACAATTAAACTAGATGTAGGTGTGCTCATAGGTGTATTTGTAGGCGTACCATTAACAATTAAACTAGATGTAGGTGTGCTCATAGATGTATTTGTAGGCGTACCAATAATAGTAGAACCACTTATATTTAATATACCTCCAATATTAGTATTACCAGTTATATTAGTATTACCAGTAACATCTAAAGTATGACCACTATTAGCAGAATTATTTACAGTAAATGTTCCATTCGTAACCATATTACCCTTAGTTGTAGTAGAATTAGTAATTAATAAATTACCAGTAATACTAGGAGTACCAATATTTAAATTAGCAGGACTAGTTAAAGTACCATTACCATCAACTATTTTCTGAGCTACTTTTGCAAGAGTAATAATGGAAGATACAGGAACTAAACTTGGATCAAAATTTTCTTGATAAAAATATTTATTAAAAATATTTGTTATAATATAATATAAAATTAAACAAATTAATAGTATGTATATATATTTCATATTATTTAATTAGAAAAAAAAAATAATATTATCTAAATCTACCTATCCATTGATTGTAATATTTAAACACATTGTCACTAATACATGTACTACCTATACATAATCGATCAATATTTAATTTACGATTAATAAGTAAATTATTATCAATATAAGTATCTGCACTGTTATTCAAAAGGGTTAGATTAGCATTTTGATCAATTTTAGCAAGTTGAGTACCTTGAGAATTTTGAAAAATCCATCCTTGAGGTGAATCAAATTTTGTATCACCTTTAGAAGTAAAAAATAATCTTTGTTGATTGTCCATTGAATTATGCCATACATCATTTGCAAATGTAATTTTACCATTAATAATAGTATTACCAGTAATAGTTCCATTACCATTAACAGTTAAATTAGATGAAGTAGGAGTACCAAGAGTACCAATAGTAGTAGAACCACCAATACCTAAAGTACCACCAATATTAGTATTACTAGTAATATTAGAAGTTCCTTTAACATCTAATGCGTAACCACTATTAATTGAGCCACCAACAGTTAATTTTCCATTAGTAATCATATCACCACTATTAGTAATATTACCTGATACAGATAAGTTACCAGTAGTATTAGATGTACCAATATTTAAATTAGCAGGATTAATTAAAGTATTATTGTCTATAATTTTATTTGCAATTTTAGATAAAGTAACAATAGATGAAACAGGGACTAAAGATGGATCAAAATTTTCAGTGTATTTTTCATAAAATCTAGATATTATATAATAAATAATTAAACATAATAATAAAATATATAAGTACTTCATATTATTTAATTATAAAAAAATATAATGAGTTTAAAATAGATCTAATAACAAAAACCATCCAAAGTATAACCAATATTAGCATATCCAGTAACATCTAATAGTTGCGTTACCAACAGGAACCAGCTATACATAATTTCGCAGTGGAATGAAAAGATACAGAACCATTAACATTAACATCTTTATTAATAGTTAAATCATTTACTTTTATATTACCAGATGCATCAATACTTACAGCATTAAGTCTTGATATATCAACACTTGCATTAGGGTTATCTTTACTTCTAAAGGTCCATCCATTAGGCGAACGAATATGTGTATCACCACTAAATAATAATCTTGGTTCATTATCCATTGAATAAATCCATAAATCTCCAAATGTAGTTTTACCTTTAATAATAGTATTACCAGTAATAGTTGTATTACCATTTACAGTTAAATTAGAAGAAGTGGGACTATTAGCAATACCAATAGTAGTAGCACCTCCAATACCTAAAGTACCACCAATATTAGTATTACCAGTAATATTAGCATTTCCAGTAACATCTAATTTATGACCACTATTAGTTGAGCTACCAACAGTTAATATTCCATTATTAATTACATTACCAGTAGTATTAGTATCACCAGTAACTAATAAATTACCAGTAGCATTAGGAGTACCAATTTGTAAATTATCAGGATTGGTTAAAGTTGCATTACCATCAATAATTTTCTGACCTGCTTTTGCAAGAATAATAATTGAAGAAACAGGTACTAGAGATGGATCAAAATTTTCAATGTATTTCTCATAAAATCTAGATATTATATAATAAATAATTAAACCTAATAATAAAATATAAACATATCGCATATATTTTATTAAGAAAAAATTTAAACTTTTGGATTTTTATATAAATATAATTTATAACTATGATATACAATAACAACTACACCTAAACCAAGTAAAAAGTTAAATACTGTTTCAGGTACTTGTTGTTTATAATAACCAACATAAATAAAAAGCGGACCAACAAATAAAATGTGAAGCCAATAAACCCAAGAAAAATCTGTCATATAATATAAATTATATTTTTTATTGTGGATCTGTAAAATCATTCACCACCGCCACCACTTTAACTTTCAATCTAAATCCACTAAATAATCCATTCACATGTGGTTCCTCTTTATTTCCTACTTCTGTTTCAAATCCTTTACGATCAAATGGTATTTTAATATTTTTACTATCATTACACCAAAATTTAAAGTCATCATATAAATCTGCACTAAATACTTTGTATGTAGAATCTTTCTCTATTCTATCACTTAAATATTCTAAAATCAAGTCACTCTTTTGTTGATATAATGAAGTTTGTTCTGTCACTTTAGGTGGCTCTTTATTTCCTTCATCTTTAAACTTTCTATTATATTCCACTAATACACTCATAAATGCACTGTGCCATTGTTCCATTTTTCTTCTTAAATCTCCATCTTTCTTTCGATCATTAGGTTCCACTGGATTATCTACGAATCTCATTTCAAATGGTACTACACGAATACGTCGCCATGTACCACCATCTGTAGAAGGAATTTCAGGTAATTTGTTACATGCTAACAATGTCTTAAACTGAGGATAGAATTCAATGGGTGACCCGTATAACGCACGGGCTTGGATTTTGTCATTACCAGTTAATTCTTTCATCAAACCTACTTGAATCACGTCATCGTTTTCAGGTTCTTGAAATACACAAAATCGTTTGCCTTTTAGTTTTGCTAATTCAGGTGAAGCAGTATTAGATGCCGCTCTTTTACGCGTTAATAACGAAACCGAAATAATTGTACCATAATCACCTAAAGAATCTAATAATAATTTAATGGTAAGAGATTTACCGTTGGAACCAACACCTGTCCAAATATAAAACTTTTCATCAGGTACATGACCTTGTAAGCAAGTACCCAAAAATTTTAAAACATATGTTCTAACATCTTCTTCTGGTATAATAGATTCAAAAAATGATTCTACTTCTCTTATCTTTTCATCCATTGGATTATACGGTATATAATTTATTTTTGTTGAAAATGTAATATAATCTTCAGGAAATCCATCACGGAATACCATTGTATCTAAATCTAAAACGCCATTTTCATATCCAATTAAATTGCGTTTTTCATCTAATTTATTAAAAAAATTACAATCATAAAATAATACGGCACATTCAGCAATAACATCTTTTTTAAATTTAGTTGTGTGTAATTTGGTAGTAAAATTTAAAGTTTTTGTTTGTAATTCAATAAATGAATCTTTATCCTTTGGAGCTGCATTCAACGCTTGTTGATTAAATATAGTTGATACTTTTAAATATTCATCATATATCTTTTCATTAATAATATTATTAATAGAATATCCACTTTCTTCAGGTACCCAACGATGACCCCTAAACACATACCATTCATTATGTTTGATAGATGCACAAATATAATCAAAACGATGTAACTGATGAATAACTTTAGCAACATCATATGATGTACCAAAAGAAGGTGATTTAATACTTAATCTAATAATTTCACTAACTTCAGATTCTAAAAATTTAATAAACTCTTCTGGATTGTCTTCTCTTGCCCATCTATATAACGAAGCAATTGTAAAATCATTGTTTCTAAAATTAATTGTCCATAATTTTTCACATTCACCATCTTTGAATTTTGACGACTGCCTGCTAAAATCAATCCATATATTTAATAATGAAGTATCTATATTGTATAAACAAAACCCTAACTGCAACCATTCTTGATAATTGTCATTTCTTTTTAAATTTAATAACCCAACTAGATTTTTTACACGTCGTAAATCATCTAATGTAACATTCATCTTTTTACCTATATTACCAATTCCCTCAACTGGCTTCGGTTTTTGCGTATCCTCATATCTTCTTATAATTTCGTCAGTTGTTATGCCATCTTTATAAGAAGTTATATTATTCTCATTGAATTTGCGTATGCTGCAAATCTCAACTAAATCTCCTTGTCCATACTCATCGATTTCTAAGCTATCTAAATCCTTATTGTAAATCCGTGTGAGAACATATTTAGGAGAGTTAGGTTTCATACTACCATATAATAACCAATTATTGGCTTCTATAACAGCTTTATCAACAACATCTTCGATATCATTGGTTAGTGATAGTTTATCAAATAAACAAAGACCATTTGCTTGGTTAATAAAATCTTTTCTCATTAAATGTTGAAGTTGGTTAATAGCACAAATATGAGGAAACATTAAATGAATACCATCTTTGTACTCATTTTCTTTTTGAGTAGCCATATTTTTTTCAAAAACAAAACAAACTAATTCTTGATTCTTAACCACTAAATATTTAGTAATAACTTTAATATATATCCTAACAATTTCAATAAGAATATTTTTATAGATACGATCATTCATAAGATTAGTATATTTCATATCAATATCAACAACAATTGGACCATATGCACGGTGTTTTTCAGTTAAATGAAGATCAACACCATTTTCAAGTGCATTTCTATATAATCTAAAAAATTTGGTATTATCTTTTTCTTCAATATTAAAACAACCAAGAGGGTTATGTAAAGATGTGTGGGTAAATTTTTGACCACGCTCGACACGATGTTCTTTTAAAAATTTTAATAATTTATTTAAATGATTATTATTAGTATTATCCATTATTTCTTCTCTATAAATAATTTTTTATAATAATGTTTTATATTAATTGTATCAATATGAATATATAAAAAAATACAATATATATCATGAAAAATAAATTAATAATATTATATTATTTTTTATGAAGTTATTATAATGGAAAATAAATGGGAATTATATCAAAAAACATTAAATAATATTTATAAGAATCAAAGAATTTTTATGAAAATGATAATATATTATTATAATCTAATTATTAAAGATAAATTAAAAGATATAAATTATATTAAAAGTAATTATAATATTGATGAAGCTGATTTCAAATTATTTAATGAATATATGTTAGAAACAAAAAATATTGGTATATTTACATTTTTTAATAACATACCTGATTTATTACACCCATTAGATGAACAATATTATTGTAATTATGGATGTTATGTTTCTTTTATGGATCCAAATTATTTTAAATTACAAGATACAAATATTATAATATTAAAAAATAATATTTGGAAAGAAGATACATATAAGTATCCATATTTGTATCAAATAGTTTCACCATATAACAAATATAAGCAATATATATACATAAATATAAAATACTATGATCACAAAAAGTATAATAATTGTTTATTATTAAAAGTAAATAAGAAGAAAGAAATTTATTCGCATGATAATAATGGATTTAAAAAAAGAATAAATGATAAATGGGTTAAGATAGATGAATCTAAAATTACTGATTTTGATTGGATATATGTTGGAGTATTAAGAAAAATAGATACCAAAGATTTATTAAATGTATTTAATGTATCTAAGAATATAAAAAAAGGTACATTACTATATTCAAATCATGGTAAAGAAAAACCAAAAGAAAAATTAACATTTTTTGGATTAATACCAAATCATATATTACGAGATCCATTTAATGAAAAAAATGAATTAGAATTAATGCAACACATATATAAATTAAAAAAAGATATATCAGTAGTTAATTTATCATGTGATATATTATCAAATAATGAATTATCAAAAACACATAGTATAGATGAATTAATAGAAGATGGTATTAAACCAAATACAATATATAATGCAAATTTAAATTATATAAAATATAATAAAATACCAAAATTAGTATGGAAATATAATTATAGCAAACGATTTTTTTATGAAATATTTTATAAATCAAGTAATTTTAGAAGAGTAGATTATTATTATTTAAATATTTTACATAATAAATTTAAAATAGATCAATTTATTAACACATATGGATATTATAATAAATTTAATTATATATATTCATATGAACTAGGATTTTATAAACATGATTCTGAATTATTAGAAGAAGTTAATATAAAAAAAATTAATGTTTCTTATAATTTGTAAATTTAGCTTTTGCCTTAATCGTATCTTTTTTTTCTATCCAATAAGCTAACATTTCTTCTTTACTATCTTCTAAATTCTCTTTTGGATAACTTAGAAATTTTGTACCTTCTTTTAAATAATATGAATCTTTTGCATGATTGTAATTTAAACTTACTGATTTAGATAATTCAATTGGATATGAGAATAATTTTTTTGCTAAATCCATATCTATGTCATCCTCATCTATATCTTTAGTACTTCTATATTCAGCTTTACCATTCATAACACGTTTAATTACTGGTCCAAATTTAGCAGTAGTTTTATAATATTTAGCTTTTCCTGCTTCACCAATTAAAACACCAGATTCTATTTTTTCTTTTAATTTTTCAATAGCATCTTCAATAGTTAAATCTTTACTATCTACACTAACATATGTTATATCTTTACCCTTTTCATATTTAATAGCATCACCATATCTAGTAGTAACTAAATATATTTTACCGCTATCATATTCACCTAGAACAGGAATAGCTTCTTTAACAATAACCATAGTTGATAATTTATCCAAATAATTTTTAAGGATATTCCAATATTCTGTTAAAACCGGTAATTTCTTTTTAGTTCCAGATGCAATTTCATCTAAAACTGCTTCAGTTTTTGCAGTAAATCCAACATCCATAAAATTAGGAAACATTTCTATTAAAATTTTAGTAATGTTTAATCCTAATGTAGTAGGAGTTAATCGTTTCTTTTCTTTACCTAGTGTTATATCATCAGTTTCTTCTGATATACCAGTTTTATTTAATTTTAATATTTTTTGTTCAACAACAATACCATCATGATCTTTTTCTTCAATATAACCACGATCTTTAATTTTAGTGATTAGAGCGGCATAAGTTGAAGGACGACCAATTTCTAATTTTTCTAAATCTTTAACCAAACTAGCTTCACCGTATCTACCAGGTGGTGAAGTAATTTTTTCTTCCATACAAATATTAGTTACTTTTAATACTTTTTTATCACCAGATAATGTGATCGGTTCATCTGCACTTTGACCATAAACTTGTAAAAACCCAGGTGATTCTAATCGATCAACTTCACCTTTTAATATAATATCAGGATCATCAGTTTTTACTGTAACTTGAAATACTTGATATTTAGCAGGTTGCATTAAACTTGCTACGGTGCGTTTCCAAATCATATTATATAATGGATCATCTGCATCAACTTCTGGATGGGTAGGTCGAATACATTCGTGAGCTTCTTGCGCACTAGCATTTTTAGATTTGTATTCACGATATTTATAACTAGCTTCTGTAAATTTATCTTTAATAACATCTTTAATTGGTTCAATTGCTTCTTTAGATATACTAGGTGAATCAGTACGCATATATGTAATTTTTCCGGCTTCGTATAAAACCTGTGCATTTTTCATAGTCCTTTGTAAATCATATTTTAATTTATTACTTGCTTCTTGTTGTAGAGTACTGGTAATAAATGGAGGAGGGGGATTTTGCTCTCGTGTTTTTTCTGTTAATTCAGACAAAGTATATTTAGAATTTTTTAATTTATCTAAAATACTTCTGGCTTCATCTTCATCACCATGAAATAATTTATTTTTGTAATACATTGATAATTTAATTTTCTTACCATTAATAGTCGTTTCAGCATGACCATTAAAATCACTTTCAGGTTTAAAATTAGTAATTTCATTCTCTAAATCTACCATAATTCTAACAACTACTGACTGGACACGACCAGCGCTTAAAGCACCCATACCATATTTTTTCATTAACAATGGTGATATTTTATATCCTAACATCCGATCTAATATTCTACGAGTTTCTTGTGCTTCAACTAATTGATCATCAATCTGTCTAGGATTATCAATAGCATCTTTAATAGCAGTTGCAGTGATAGAGTTAAAAGTGATACGTTTATATTGACTTAATTTAAGGATATCTTTTAATCCTTGGGAGATAGCTTCACCTTCACGGTCGGGGTCACTAGCTAAATAAATAATAGTAGATTTTTTAGCGGCATCTTTAAGATTATTAACAACTTCATGTTTATCAGATAATATTTTATATTCAGGTATAAAAGTAGTTTCATCATAAGATAATCCTTTTTTATCTAAATCACGAATATGACCAACAGATGCTTTAATCAAATATTCTTTTGGAAGAATAGATGATATTTTTTTAATTTTACCAGGAGATTCTACTATTATAAGTTTCATTTTAATTATATAGTAATATTCTATTATATAATTAAAATTTTTAATCAATTTTTGTAACTAAAATATCAACAAGAATACCAATAGTAAATAACTATTAATTAAAGAAAAAATAGCCACCTTTCTTTTTAAAATATTTGCTATAATCTACACTTGATGCTTCATTTTGTCTTTTTCTATAAAAATAATATCCAATACCACCTAAAACAGCAATAATAATAAATATTATAATCCATGTAGTAGGACTAGACCACATACTTGGTTTAGATGGTATAACTGGATTACAATAATAATAACAACGATCTGATTGTTTTAAAGTAGTAGGATCATCGGGACATATACATTTTCTAGATGGTGCAAAAGTAATGTTATTTAAATTTGTTGTTGTTGTTGTATCTTGTACTACAACTGGACATGTTAATGCACCTTTTGGATTAATAGCACTAGGTGTATTTTTTAAAAATGTATACCACATTCTAGTAGGATCACATGATAATCTTTCGATTGGATCATAAGTAATAGGTGTAGTAGTAGGTGTATTAATGGGAGTATTTACTAGATCAGGTTTTTGATATAATGTTAAACTATAATTTAATGGATTACCATATGTAGCACCAATAGATCCCTCTGGTTGATTATTTTTAACAGCAATTGCATAACATGTAGGATCAGCAGTACATGCATTAAATGCAGGTTTAAAACTACCAGAATAAATTTCAGCTAGCTCACTAGAAGATAAAGAAGAAACAGGAACAGCTTCACCTGTACTAGATTTAACGATTTGTACAGAAAATGGATTACCAGGTGTATTAGTTTCAATCATTGTTGATGGCATTTCACCTGAACGTAATACATAATTTTGATTATAAGCATTACTAGAAGGTATAGGATTACCAGTAATATTATCATTTTTACCAGTAGGTGAAGGATCATATAGATAACTCATAGGTGCATTAAATAAAAGAGATGGATCCCAAATGATGGGTGTTTTATTCATATAAATATTATATATATTTTTTATTAATGATTATATTGACCTAACATATTAACCATTAATTCACCTTTTTTAATAATATTTAATAAATCATTAATGTCTTTTAATGTAGTCTTTTTTAATATATTCATAATTTTAGAAGGTAATACATTATCGTTATTTAACATCATATTACCAAAAAAGTATAAATAATCTTTAGATGTTTGAAATGAAAATGATAAGACATTATTTAATGATTTTTTAGAATTCAAGTAATTTGTTTTATTAATTTTTCTTTTCATTATAAATTCTAATATTAAAGTTAAACATTTTTTAATTTTAGTAGGATCTGCATCAACTTTAATATAAAAAATACCATTATAACATTTATCAGTTTTAACTAACATACTATCACTATTAATACCATAACATAAACCACGTTTAACACGTAATTCATTATATAAAATACTCATGAAATTACCAGTTAATATATGATTTAAAAGATACAATCGTATTTTTTGAATTTCATTTAAATTTTTTACATAAAAATTAACCATCATAAATGTTTGAGAAGAATTTTTCAATGGATTAAGAAACATTGAAGTTTTTAATTGTTTATCATCAAAAACAATATCAGATGTTTTATCACCAGATCTAGGATATTTATTAACAAGAGTTTTAATATATTTTAAGATTGAATCTTGATTATTTATTGCACCAACTAAAACAAGAGTAGCATTATCATAATGATAATATTGATTAAAGAAATTTTTTAATTGAGGTGCATTAATACTATTTAATGTTTTATCATTACCAATAATAGGTAGAGAATAATCAATATTTTTATTTTCATATATTTTATTAATAGTAGTTTCAAATAATTGTTTTTTAAAATTCATTTGATCACCTTTCATTTCTTCAAATATAACTTTTCTTTCTTTATCAACATCTTTTTGATCAAAAATTGGTTGAGTAAATATCATAAATAATAAATAAATAATTTCTTTTAATTGATCTACATTACCATGACATTCATAATATGTATATTCACGTGATGTTGCAGCATTATAC
>Ga0214921_10011082_pt1 | contig 11019 bp, 8 predicted proteins | sample LL1505_MetaG_FD_177992 | JGI IMG/M metagenome (GOLD analysis project Ga0214921, IMG submission 177992) | Freshwater microbial communities from Lake Lanier, Atlanta, Georgia, United States - LL-1505 | ecosystem: Environmental > Aquatic > Freshwater > Lake | place: USA: Georgia | collected 2015-05-28
AAACAAATAGCTAAAACAACCAAACATACACAAATTGTTTTTTTATTCATTTTCATTATATAAAATCACTTATATCTTATATTGTGAAAAAATAATTGAATTCAAATAAATCTCTTTCAAAAGAAAAAGAAAAAGAAAAAGAAAAAGAAAGAATAAAAGAAAATGTCTTCACAATCACTTAAACCATGTTATTTGAATGATGATTCTGAAATGTTTGAGATTGGTGTAGATGAAGCAGGTCGTGGTCCATTATTTGGTCGTGTCTATGCAGCCGCAGTTATTTTGCCTAAACCAGACCAAATACAAATTGAAATAACAACAACCAAACCCACAGAAAAAAAGGGGACAAAAGGAAATGGAAATGTTCTAAATATGGAATCCTTTGGATATTCTAAAATGAAAGACAGCAAGAAATTCTCATCCAAGAAAAAAATTGAAGAAGCGGCAGAATATATACAAACCAATTCATTGGCTTGGTGTGTTGCGTATGAAGATGAAAATGTTATTGATGAAATAAATATTCTACAAGCAACCCAATCTGCTATGCATAAAGCTATTCAAGGCGCAATTATCATATATCGTGAAAAAAATATTGATATTGGTGTTAATGTTGGTACAGATATAAATCAGTTTCAATTGCTGATCGACGGAAACTATTTCAAACCTATTATTTCCTACAACAAAGAGAGAAAAATGTGTGAAAGTATGCCTTATGTTTGTATTGAAGGCGGTGACAATAAATACGCCAGCATTGCCGCCGCTTCTATTCTCGCCAAAGTACATCGCGACCGTTACATTGAAGATTTGTGTGAAGCACATCCTGAATTATGCGAACGATATGCAATTCATTCAAATAAAGGTTACGGTGCTAAAATACACATGGACGGTATTAAAAAATACGGAATTACACAATGGCATCGAAAATCTTATGCACCGTGCGCCAAAGCAGTTACACTGGCTGATGCTAACGCCGAAGACAAAGACAAATAAAATTGATATACAAGTACAAATACAAACACAAATACATAAGAGTAAAAGGATATAAAGAAATTTCAATAATAATATATTTAGACAATGCGTGTCCTCGTTTTTGACACGGAAACATCAGGTCTTCCAGCCATGCGTGGATTAATACCAAATATGGGAAATTTAGACTATTTTCCTCATATTATGCAATTTAGCTTCATGGTGTGTAATGTGCGAACAGGATATATAGCACATTCATCAGATTCTATTATTAAAATACCTGAAAACGTTAAAGTAAATCCTAAAAGCATTGAATTACATGGCATCACGAGAGAAATGTCACTTGAACGGGGTATTGATGTAATGATTGCAATTAAAGATTTTTTGAAATATGCAAAAACATGCAGCTACATTGTAGCACATAATATGGAATTTGATTGGAATATGATACTAGTTGAAATCATGAGAACTTTTACTAGTAACAGTAGTAGTAATAAAAACTTGTATCTGCAATATATCGATGAATTTTACAAATTGAAAAGCAAATTATACTGCACTATGCAGGAATCCGTTCACTTGTGTAATTTACAAAGTATAAGCAATTACAATGGTGAAAAATTTACAAAATATCCAACCTTGTGTGAACTTTATGAAACATTATTTTATAGTTCTCCAAATAAAGAAAAACTACATAATTCTCTCTATGATGTTCTTATTTGCTTAAAATGTTTTTGTAAACTAAAAGGATATAACCTTATATTAGATGAAACCTTTGAAAAAATGCTACAATAATAAACCGAAGGATGAAACAAACAAACAAACAAAAATAAAATAAAATATGAAAAATAAAATATTCTTTTTTCTTATGTGTGGAATCATTGGATTTTTAGGTAACTGTAACTCTACAACAACATTATTTACAGATTATGTACTTTCTGGACTTAAATTATTAAGAAATAGAGGATATGATTCCGTCGGAATATCCTTTATTGTAGAAAATCAACTAAATACAATAAAACACGCTTCTACTCAAATAAACGATTCTTTTGAAAAGTTGGAGAGAGAAGTAGAATTATACCACGAGGTAAATAACAAAAAAAATAACGACAACAATAAGAATAATAAAAATACCATCCATACGTGTATAGGTCATACACGTTGGGCGACACACGGAGGAAAAACGACAGTAAACGCACACCCTCATCACGACCATAAAAATCGTATTTCCCTGGTTCACAACGGAATTATTGAAAATTTTGAAGAATTGAAGATTTTTTTATTTTTAAAAAATATTCATGTCATCTCTCAAACTGATACTGAAATTATATCTTGCATGATTGGATACTTTTTAGATGAAGGATTTTCTATGGAGTTATCTATCCAACAAACTATTTCTAAATTATCTGGAACATGGGCGTTTGTTATTATTCATCGTGATTTACCAAACAAAATGTGGATTACTAGATATGGGTCTCCTTTGTTACTTGGATTAAATGATAATTTTGTTTTGGTTGCATCAGAACAAATTGCATTTGGAAACTTTATTCAAAAATATATTACTTTGGATAATCATGATATTATTGAAATCACCTATACAAATGATTGCATTGTATACAATAAAAATATACAAGCATATGAAATCAAAGAAACTACTTTTGAAAATATAGAACATACACCTGCACCATTTCCTCATTGGATTATGAAAGAAATATACGAACAACCACATTATATTAATTGTGCTTTAAACAACGGCGGTCGCCTTGAAACAAATACAACAGTGAAATTGGGAGGCTTAGACCAACACAAAGAGCGACTGCTTGAATTAAATCATATTATTTTATTAGGTTGCGGCACTTCTTATCATGCCGGGCTATGGGCTACTGAAATATTTAAAGATTTGGATATATTTGATACTGTTTCTATTTACGATGGCGCAGAATTTGAAAAGAGGGATATCCCTAAAAAGGGAAAAACTGGATTTATACTTCTCTCTCAATCTGGTGAAACAAAAGACCTACATCGTTGCTTACAATATTCTGCGGAATATGACATTATAACAATTGGTGTAGTTAATGTTAAAGATTCATTGATTGCGAGAGAAACTACCTGCGGCGTCTATTTAAACGCAGGGAGAGAAGTATCTGTTGCATCCACTAAATCTTTTACAAATCAATGTATTATATTATCTCTAATCGCCATATGGTTTTCACAAAATCGTAATACATGTATATTAAAACGCACTCAAATGATTCAGGATTTAATTCATCTTTCTCTCGACGTCCAGCAATTATTAGACCAATGTCAATCTAAACAAACAACACAAACGATACAGACAATTCATAATATCGTAGATGTATTATATGAAAAAATACAATCCCCTGTATTTTTATTAGGTAAAGGACAAGAAGAAGCTATTGCCAAAGAGGGTTCCTTGAAACTGAAAGAAATTTCATATATAAACGCACAAGGTTACTCATCTTCTGCATTGAAACATGGACCATTTGCGTTGATTGTTCCTGAATTGCCAATTATACTATTTGATGTAAACGATAAACACCGCGATAAAAATAATAATTGTTACCAAGAAATAATTGCGAGAGGTGCAAATGTAATTTGCATTACTGATTGCATCCGTACTGAAAAACAAGGTACAAAAATAAATACAAACAATAATATTCTTCACATCAAAAAAAATCAAACATTTGGTGGTGTCATTGCAAATATTTATATCCAATACATTAGTTATTTAATTGCAATCAAGGCAGGACAAAACCCAGATTATCCGCGAAATCTTGCCAAGGTGGTTACCGTCGAATAAATGCGTCGTTATATATTATTTTTAGTATAACCGATTTAATAGTAATAGGTAAAAGATAAAAGGTAAATAATACAAATGCAAGGTATTTCTTTTATGATACGTGTAAGAAATGAAGAAGAAACATTGGACGAATCTATTCGTTCTTTGTCTAATCTTACCATCCCTCATGAAATTATAATTATATTACACTGTTGCACCGACAAGTCACAAGAAATAGCAGAACAATTGCAAAAGGAAAATGATAAAATAAAAATATTCAAATATGAATATGAAATTTCTAGGGCGGGATATGAAAATTTAGCGACAGATATAGATTCCGTTCATAGTTTGGCGACTTATTATAATTATTGTCTCTCCAAAACAACTTTGCCATGGATTTTTAAATGGGATGCAGATTTTTCAGCAAGTTCTAACCTCATCGACTACCTAAATAACAATACCTGGGAAAAACAAAATAAACAAATTTATATATGTGCTACAAATCATGAAGGTTTAAATAATACTGAATGCTATTTATCTTGTAATTTAGAAAAATATATAAAATTTTTATTTTGGGAGGTTCCTTGTTGGAATTATATTAATGAAAAAATAACACTCCCAGAAGATATTCACATAAGTCACATCAGCTATTTAACCAAGTTAAAAAGTTATTGGAAAGAAGACCCTTGGTATATAAAGGAAGATACAGAAGAAGCAAACATTGTAAAAGAGAGAATAAAACAACTAGAAAAAGATTTTGGAGTTGAAAAACCAGGATTAGCGCGCGCACAAAATCCAGAATGTGATGGTCCATTTTTAGCCATTCGTGCTGTAAATCCATCTTATGTAAATTTTAATAAATAATGAATAAATTTATGATATATGGGATTGGGTCCCAAAAAACCTCGCCTTACGAACCGCGAATGGCGAGGAAGTAAATTTTATTCATTTTATTACTGAATGTGGTAATAAAATAAATAATTCATAAGATTACATCTCTATAAAATAAGGATGTTATTGATGCTCGCGAGCAATGCGAAGCTTTTCGATAGGGGCGCAACCCTATTATGCAGAACACATTTCACATCCTCCGTCTCCCCCCGCATCTGCATCTATGTTTGTATTATCTGTGTCTGTCTTTTTTTCTGGTTCTATCGTAAACTGTTGTGCTTGATGTTTCCCTTTTCGCCGTAAATAATAAATTCCTGTTTTTAATCCCTGTTTCCAACCATAAAAATGCATACTTGTCAACATATTATAAGTAGGATCTTCCATCCATAAATTCAAACTCTGACTCTGACAAACAAAAATACCTCTTTCCGCAGACATGTCAATCAAATGCTTCATTGGAATCTCCCAAACAATCTTGTATTTGTTACGAATATGTTCTGGAACCATAGTAAGCTGCTGAATACTTCCACGGTTTGCGACTATATTATTTTTGATTTGTTCGTTCCAAATTCCCAGGTCAATCAACTCGCGCATCAAATATTTATTGGCAACAATAAATTCACCTGCCAATGTTCGTCGCGTATAAATATTGCTTGTCAATGGCTCAAAACATTCATTGAATCCCAAAATCTGCGAGGTACTTGCAGTTGGCATGAGGGCAATCAACAACGAATTACGCATTCCATAACCCTTTACCATATCCTTTAAAAATTTCCAGTTATAACGTCCCTTTTCTATAACTTCGCGTGATGTACTATTATCCCACAAATCAAATTGCAACACCCCTTGGGACGCGGGGCTTCCTTCAAAACTACTGTATGCACCAAAATAATTTTCATTATTTATTTTTCTAAATTCTCCTATGATTGGATTTACATTTTCAACCATCACCCTCAGTTCACTGTCTTGCATCAAGACATTCTTAATACCTGCATTACCCAAAACTAAACCTAAATTTTTTACATAAGTATCTAGGGGTACATGAGAAAACTGTATACTGTTGAAATCTATACCATATACCGCAAATGTATCACGAATATATCTCATTGTCTGATTTCTTGCAACTGATATTTCGTTACTTCTCTCCACAGAAGCATGATAAATGGTTTCAAATATATTTCGATTTATTTCTTTTGCATCTTCACTATGAAAAGGAACGTCCATCAAAATAAATACATCTGCTAAGCCCTGCACTCCAATTCCAATTGGACGATTCAACAAATTACTCTTTTTTGTTTTTGGTGTAGGATAAAAATTAATATCAATAACCTTATTCAAATTTGTCGTCACAGTTTTCGTAACATCGTGCAATTTGTTATAGTCAAACTCTTTGGTAACTGTATCAACGAATGACGGCAGCGCAATACTTGCTAAATTACAAACCGCAGTCTCAGTTTCATCACTATATTCTATAATTTCCGAACACAAATTAGAACTTTTAATTGTTCCTAAATTCTTTTGATTACTTTTTTCATTGCAAGCATCCTTATAACATAAATAAGGTGTTCCAGTTTCCATCTGTGCGTCTAAAATCTTGAACCACAGTGCCCTAGCAGAAATTGTCTTTTTTGCTAATCCGCGATTCTCATAATCTTCATATAATCTCTTAAAATCATCGCCATATACATCCGACAATCCGCGACATTCATCAGGACAAAATAAACTCCATTCTTTATTTTCCTTTATTCTCTCCATAAATAAATCAGGAACCCAAAGCGCATAAAATAAATCACGCGCACGCTGCTCCTCATCTCCATGATTTTTCTTCATTTCCAAAAAATCCTCTACATCACCGTGCCATGGTTCCAAATAAATCGCAAAAGAACCATTTCTTTTTCCTCCTTGATTAATAAATCTAGCAGTATCATTAAATACTTTTAACATAGGTACAATCCCGTTCGATCGCCCATTTGTACTGCGAATAACAGAATTATTCATACGAACATTGTGAATATGCAATCCAACTCCACCCGCCCATTTAGAAATGTGCGCGCAATCTTTTAGTGTATTGAAAATACCCTCCAAACTATCATCCTCCATTGCCTGCAAAAAACATGACGATAATTGAGGATGATTCGTCCCAGCATTAAACAACGTTGGAGTAGCATGTGTAAAGAATTTTTGTGACATCAAATCGTAGGTTTCCTTTACTGCAATCATATTAGTCTCGTGAATTCCCACTGAAACGCGCATCCACATGTGCTGAATATTCTCAACAATAGTTCCTTGTACTTTCATTAAATATGCCCGTTCAAGCGTCTTGAATCCAAAATAATCAATTAAATAATCACGAGAATAGTCAATCATACCTTCTAACATTTCGTGATTAAGTGTAACATATTCCCAGATTTTAGAAGAAATCAAAGGAGTATGAACTCCATGGACGTCAGTGTTATTATATAATTTCTCCATCGCATTATAAAAATTCAAATCCAAATTCTTTTGATGATTGGATACAATCACACGGTCTGCAAGGACACCGTAATCTGGATGTTGTGTAGAAAGAGACGCGCATTGTTCTGCGGTTAATTCATCTATTTTCGTTGTTTCTATTTTATCATATAATTGATCGATGACTTTCATTGCAAGAGAACTATAATTAAGGTGAATATTTGCCTCTTTCCCCAACTTTTTAATACGATTTAGAATTTTATCAAATGCCATATCTTCTAAGTCACCATTGCGTTTTGTTACACGCATATCAACGTCCATAGTAGACGAAATAATGGGCGACGACATCTTGTTATGTGTTTGGGTTGTATTATTTTATTTAAGCAAGTTATAATAATTCAAAAGAAAGGTTTAAGTCATTTTTGTTTTCTATTGATTTAGTAAGAGTAAGAGAGAAAGAGTAAGAGAGAAAGAGTAAGAGAGAAAGAGTAAGAGAGAAAGAGATTGAAAATAAATATGAAAAAGATGTCGCACGAGAACACATTAAAATGCATTGTTCTATTATTAATAATAGTTGTTACAGTATCTTATATATCCACTTCTTCAAAAAAAGAAGGATATGAAAATGTGAAATTTCCATTTAGTTTAGGAGAATATCCATCGGTTGATGCGAATTATCGTTTATTACCAAATACTATGTATCCTCCAAAAAACCCTGTTACTGTAACAGATAAATCCATTTTTCAACGCGGAATTGCAAAATATTATCCTGCGGTTGAAGTAGGTTCATACGAACAAAAAACGAATAATGTGAGTTATCCACCTCTCCCAGAATATGGCGATTGTACTCCCACCGAATTTTGCAATAGTTTTTATTTAGAGAAAGAGAAAAAGTAAAACAAAATATTTCATTTAGACAAATAATTTTTATAAAATTATTTTATTCATTATTATTTTATCGTAGACATCACTCACGCAAACATCATAAAACAAGAAAAGTGAAGAAAGGGGGTCGGGGTCGGGGTCGGGGTTCGGTTAGTAAAAAGGAAAATAAATGTGATAATGATTTTTTTTATAATGTATTTAGTGGTAAATGTAGGTAAATGTTAAATTTAATAGTATATTAGGGATTAGGAAAACGTAGAAAATATCCAAAATAGTTTTTGTTTAGATAAAAATAAAATATTATTTATCTCGTTTTTTTTCTTTGTATAGTATATAATATAAAATGCCATTTGGAAGAAGTGAAAGCGATAAACGTGCAAGAGGCCGAAGAGGCGGTTCTACTCGTAGACGTCACTCACGCAAACACCACAAAGGTACCCGCAAGCACCGCCGCCACCACCGCAAATAAATGCTTTTAGGATTTAGGATTCATTTCATTTTAGTGGCAGGCAGAAAGTACCTAAACCAACAATTTTAAAAATAATGAAATATACTATAAATTTATTTAACTGCATGTATGATAATAAAATTATTTGAATGAAAATAATGTTATTTTTACTAACTCACTTTTAGGTACTTTCTGCCTGACACTATTTCATTTAGGAATACTTTTCCCGTATCCTTGGAAATATTTAGAAAACAACCATTATTTAATAATAAATGGCTATTTTCATTATCAGAGTTTGTTCTTGAACGTGGTTGCGTTTTTTGTGTTCTTCGCGTAGGTGCTCTGTGCGAATATCCTGTAACTCTCTCTTTCTCAATAATTTTCCATACATCTTCTATACATCCAATATTGTCGCAAAACCATCTACGATTTCGTTGTACGAGCACACAACTCAATTCTTCTACTTTCCAATATATGTTTCGTATCCACATATGATTTAGCGATTCCATTTGTTGAAATTCCCATAATTCAAACGCAGATTTATCCACACCTATATGTAGAGGCGCATATTTATATATTGGTTTATTTCCTTCTACAAAATACATAATGACTCCATATTTCGTATAATTTAATTCATTTTGACTTGTTTCAGTTGTTGTGGTTACAGTTGTATCATCATCACTTGAATATGCAGATGAAGATGAATGCGAAGAATAAACGCGGTTTGCTTCAATTTCTGTATAAAATTCTTCTGCATTTTCATACTCTTTGAATCTTGTTTCCAAAAAATCACATTCATCTAGGTCACACGTTTCCATTTGCAGTTGCATTTGTATCCAATACTCTGTTTTTGGCACACCATCAATAATACGATTCACAATATTTTTAATTTCCAACATTCTTCCATATCGCGGATTCATTTCATCTATATTGATTCCATCTGGTGATGCACCTACATATGGATACTTATCATGCTGAATACATCCAAAATCTTTTATTGTTGTCTGATACATTTCTTCATATAACATGACTGATACTGGCTCATATTTCTGTCCCCAATGTAAAGGCGAGTCCACATTTACAGGCTTTGTATTGGTACTAGTAATAGTACTGATATTTATAGTTTTTGTCTCATTTTCACCATCACATGATAGTAATGACAAAGTATTTGTTTGACATTTTTCATAAATCAGTTGGTTTCTTATACTATCACTTTGAAAAATCTTGTATGCACTACTTGCAGTAATCAAATTGTGACGAAATTCATACCATTCTTTGGTTCTTTGTGTAGGTTGAGGTTTACTTTCTAAATACTGGATTTTACTGCGAATTTCATTTATATCTTTTGATGTGTGTTCCTTCAAAATAATACTTTCATCATGTGATCTTGGAGGTATTATACTTTCATAAAATAATCCAGTAGTTTCCTCTATGATTTCTTCCAACTCCTCTACGTCCTTTTCGTTGAAAAAGATTTCTTGTGAAAACTGTTGCAAGACAACCTCTTTTACTTGTTCGACCATTGTATCATGGAAATCTGGTTCAGATATAGAAGAAGGGTGCATTGTAATATATTCATCCATTAAATGAAGAAGCGATTCTATAAATTCATCCGTTTTAAAAGCATTTGGTGGCGCATCAATCAAATGAAGAATATTTACAAATGTACTATTATTATCAACATTCCACATAGTATTCATATTGATGGATAGTTTTATTTTACAAATAAATAATAACTTATATTTAAGTATCATTTTTTTAATCAATTCTAGGGAATACAATTACATAATAAAAATGAGATTTATAAATATATAAAGATACTGTCCCGCCATTTTCGGAGAGTATGGTGGGACTTGTTGGGTCCTAGGGGACCCAATCATTATTAATCAATTATTTCTAGTCCCTTGTTTTTAATTGTTCCGCTCTTTTTAGGAGGAAGACTCTTCAATGTACTCACACGTTTATCCACATTTTTTAATGTAAAATGTTTGTTTGATTTATTGAAAACTAATGCCGGAATATCACTAATCTCACCTGTCAACTTATCATAAGTGACGTCCTTTACACGATATATCCGCTTTTTATTCAAACAGTCTTTCAAAAATGCAATCAATGAAGCCTCCTCTTCATCCGTCATATTATTTTCAGTCTTGTATTTAGCTGCATATGATAAAAGTTTTTGAATTTTCACTGTTTTATCCAATTTAGACCAAGATTCATCTTTATTTGTATTTTTTTCCTGTTCCAAATATGCATCTAAATTTGATAAATTATTAGAAGATTTTGTTTCATTTAATGTATTACCTTTTGTCAACATCGTCTTATATTTAATGTTTTTTAATTCAACACATTCCTCTTCTTTTTGTTTTTCTTCCACTTGCATAATTTATATTTGATTATCTATAAAGTAATATAAAGAGTTGTCTTTAACTATATATTTTTGTATAATATTTTGGAAGTCAAGTTCAATAAAAATAAAATAATATGATAATAATATTGTAATAAATTTATACTAAGATACTTTACTTATATAAATGTCTACTGATGAAATAGAATTATCAAATAAACAAATAAAAATAAC
>Ga0214921_10011083_pt1 | contig 11018 bp, 6 predicted proteins | sample LL1505_MetaG_FD_177992 | JGI IMG/M metagenome (GOLD analysis project Ga0214921, IMG submission 177992) | Freshwater microbial communities from Lake Lanier, Atlanta, Georgia, United States - LL-1505 | ecosystem: Environmental > Aquatic > Freshwater > Lake | place: USA: Georgia | collected 2015-05-28
GGAACAGGTGGATTTTTAATTACTTGTTTAAGACATTTGATTAATCAATCTAAAATTAAAAATATTAAATTAGATTGGGATTTTATTCGTAAGCAAGGATTAGGTGGAAGAGAAGCAGAACCTGATACATATCAATTAGCAGTATCTAATATGTTAATTTCATCGGGTCATATGTTTGATGTTCTTGAAAAAGGTGATAGTATCCGTAATCCTATAACTAATAAATATGATATAATTTTAGCAAATCCTCCTTTTGGAATTGATGGATTAACATATGATGATATTAATCATGCATTAAGAAATGAATATTTACCAATTAAATCTAATAGTGCTGTTCCATTATTCTTACAAGCAATTATATATCAATTAAAAATTAATGGAAGATGTGCTGTAGTATTACCAGAAGGACAAGAATTATTTAGTAAAAATAATGCTTTAGTAGCAGTAAGAGAATTCCTAATGAAGACTTGTGATTTGAAAGAAGTTATATATTTACCAGCAGGAACATTTACACATACAACAATTAAAACTTGTGTATTTTATTTCATTAAGAAACGTGAAGGAAAAGATGCATTAGAAACAAATATTAAAGTATCAAAAACATCACAAAAAGAAACAGGAAGAGAATACAAATTTAGTAAAACTCATCAAACGATTAAAGTACATTTCTATGATTATAATCCTGATAATGATGTAAAACATGAATTAATTGAAGGTGGTGTAAGTATTGATGAGTTATCTAAAAATAATTATTCATTGAATTATGCAGAATATTTAAAAGATAATGTAGAAGATGAAGTATATGAAGAAGGTATTGTAATTAAAAAATTAGGTGATATATGTGAATTTAAGAATGGTACAAATATAACAAAAGATAAATTAATAATTGGAGAATATCCTGTAGTAGGTGGTGGTCAATCTCCTTTAGGTTATCATAATATTTATAATGTAGATGAAAATACAATATTAATTAGTAAAGATGGTGCATATGCTGGTTTTGTTAGTAAATATAATAAAAAAGTATTTGTTTCTAATCATGGAATATATATATCAAAAATAAAAGAAAATATTAATAAAGATTATATTTACTATTTATTAAAAATAGTAATTCAACAAAAATTATATGATTTACAAAAAGGAACAGCACAACCGGGTGTTAATAAAGCAGATATTGAAAAATTAAAAATCCCAGTTCCATCATTAGAAAAACAAAAAGAAATTGTATCATATTTAGATTTCATATATGAAAAATGTAATAAGACAAGTAATGATAAGATAGAGGAATTGAAGAAATTAAATGAGTTTTGTTTGAATAATCAAAAGGTGTTTGGCGAGAATGAGATGAAGACATTAGGTGATATATGTGAATTTAAGAATGGTAAAGGAATTAAAAAAGAAAATTTAATAAATGGAGAATATCCTGTTATTGGAGGAGGTCAAAAACCAATGGGTTTACATAATGAATATAATACAAATGAAAATGTTATATTATGTTCTTCAAGTGGAGCATATGCTGGGTTTATAAGTAAATATGATAAAAAAGTATGGGCTAGTGATTGTTTTTCAATTAAACCTAAAAGTAATTTAATTAATAATAATTATTTATATTTTACACTTAAATTATTTTTGCAAGATAAAATATATAAATCACAAACAGGAACAGCTCAACCTCATATATATTCTAAAAATTTAGAAAAATTAAAAATCCCAGTTCCATCATTAGAAAAACAAAAAGAAATCATCGAATATTGTGAATCAAATAATAATCTAATCAAACAATTAGAAAATGAAATAGAACAAAATAAGATGCAAGCAAATCTATTTTTATCTAATATTGTAAAGAAAGTTAAAATAGAACAAGATGAAATAAGTGATGATGATTCTAATTCAGTTAAATCAAATGATTTATAAATAAATCAAAGTACAAGAAAAAATTAATAAATAAAAAAATTAGTTAATAAGCATAATAAATTATTGTATAGTATTTCTTATTAGCATTTTACAAATTCGATAGAAACCTTTTTTAGTATAAATTCAAAATATACCTATTAAATCATATGTTAATATTTTTAAAGGAGCATATAATAGAAGTGAAAAGTATATTAAGACTATTAAACAAAGAGTTAATAAAAAGAAAAAGAAAATTAACGAAACTAAAAATAGTGATTTATAAATTTATTTAATTTTAATAATGATGCAAATATTTTTTTTTAATTTAACAAAAAATTAAAAAATAATTTATTTTAAAGTTGTAATAAATATAATACATAATAAACACTAAACAAATGAACATAATAAACACACCACAAGAAAATGATTCTGGTTTTAGTAAGTTAGATGATGATATACTATCTATTATTTTTACAATGCTTTTTGTCTCTAGTGATTTTAGAAAATGTCATAAAATTATCTCTGAAATAAATAAACAATTTTATAGAATTGTATTAAATATAATACCCATATTACCACAAATTAATTTTTATAATACTAATTTTATTAAATATAAGAAAACTAAAAAACTTACAAAATTTTTAAAGAAAACTAAAAATATTACAACATTAGAATTAAAAGGAATTAATATTAAAATGCATGTATTTTCAGAATTAGTATCCTTTTTAGAAAATAATACAACATTAACAACATTTTGTTTTAAAAATAGTTCTGTAATTTTTTGTAAAAATTGTACTGAAGAATGGTTTCCTACACACCATGATTTCTTAAATTTCTTAAGAACTACAACACTTATAGAACTTAATGTTTCTCATATTGAAATTGGTAATACTCAATGGGAAATTGATACTGTGGGTGGTATAGTTTATGCAATAGCAGACTACTTAAAAGATGAATATTATGATAACACACTTATAACACTTAGAACACTTAAACTAAATTCTAATAGACTTAGCTGTGATGGAGTCAAACTATTAGCTAGATGTTTAAAAATAAATAAAACATTAACAACATTGATACTTAATAATAATAATATATATTTAAAAGGAGCAGAATTAATAGCAGAAACTTTAGAAATAAATAAAACACTAACAAAACTTAGTCTTGCTGGTAATAGTATCGGTTCAGATGGAGCAATTATAATAATGCAAGCCTTAAAACATAATAGCACACTAAAAATACTGATACTTAGTAATAATTATATATTTTTAAGAGAAATAGACGCAATAACAGAAACTTTAAAAATAAATAAAACACTAACAAAACTTAATCTTGCTGGTAATGGTATGAATTATATGGGAGCAATAGCAATAACAGAAGCCTTGAAAATAAATAACACATTAACAACATTAAATCTTAGTTATAGTCATTTAGGGTTTAATGGAGCAATAGCAATAGCAGAAGCCGTAAAAATAAATACAACACTGACATTACTTGATTTTAGATGTTGTAATATAAACGGTGATGGAGCAAAAGCAATAGCAGAAGCTTTGGAAATAAATACAACAATTCAAATAATTACAACATAAACGCCTTATATTTTTTTTAATAAACTATTTTGTGATACTGTTTTTTTAATTTAATAAAAAATTGAAAAATAATTTATTTAAAGATTGTAATAAATATGATACATAAAAAAATACCAAACAAATGGACAAACAACAAAATCATATTGAGTTAGATGATGATGTAGTAGATATCATTATTAGAATGGGGGTTGAGTCGAGTGATTTTATTGAATGGTATAAAACTATGAGTAAAATAAATAAACAATTTTATAGAATTGTATTAAATATAATACTCATATTAACACAAATTAATTTTTATAATACTACTTTTATTACATATCAGAAAACTAACGGACTTGAAAAAATCTTAGAAAAAACTAAAAATATTACAACATTAGAATTAAAAACAATTACTTGTAATTCTAATGTGCTAGAAGCATTAGTAGTCTTTTTAAAAGATAATACACAATTAACAACATGTCGTTTTAATGGTGTATATAAATACAAATTAAAAGAAACAATTAAAAATGAATCTGCAATAACATACGATTTTTTAGAAGCTTTCTTGACAAATACAACATATATTGAACTTGATTTTTCTAATATGAGTATAGATTCGAGTAATGCAGTCATTTCAATAGCAAAGTACTTGATAAAACCAAATATAAAACTTACAACACTTGATCTTAGTTGTAATAGATTTGAAATGAGGTGTATACAAAAAATAACAAAAGCATTGGAATTTAATAAAACATTAACAAAACTTAATCTTAGCCATAATAGTGTCTGGGGTGCTGATATTGCAAAAGCTTTAAAATATAATAACACACTTATAATACTTGATCTTAGTTATACTGGTATTGGTGATATAGGATTTCTTGATGGAGGCGAAGCAATAGCAGAAGGTATAAAAATAAATAAAACACTAAAAACATTGTTACTTAATAATAATGGGATACATTCAGGTGGAATAGCAGCAATAGCAATAGCATTAGTAATAAATCAAACACTAACAACAATAGATATTAGTGATAATATTGTAGGGTATAAGGCTGCAACAGCGATAGCACTAGCAATAAAAACAAATACAACACTGTCAACACTGATACTTAAGAATACTAAAATGCGGTCATGTGATGCAATAACAATAGCAAAAGCTTGGGAAAAAAATAGTACATTAACACTAATAGATATTAGTAATAATAATGTAAGGTATGATGGAGCAATAGCGATAGCAGAAGCCGTAAAAATAAATACAACACTGACAACACTTAATTTAAGGTGTTGTAATATAAACAGTGATGGAGCGAAAGCAATAAGAGAAGCTTTGGAAACAAATACAACAATTCAAATAATTACATCATAAGTGTTTTTTAGAGCAGTGTCTATTTTGCGATACTTTTTTTAATTTAACAAAAAAAAATTGAAAAATAATTTATTTTAAGATTGTAATAAATATTATGTAAAAAATATCAAACAAATGGACACAATAGACAAACCATGTGAAGATATTGTTAGTTTAATAGATTCTGGTATTAATAAGTTAAATGATGATATACTTTGTTACATTTTGATAATTCTTTTTAGCTCTAGTGATAGTGATTTTATTGATGATAGTGATTTTATAAGATATTATAAAATTATCTCTGAAATAAATAAACAATTTAATATAATTGTATTAAATATAATACCCAAATTAACACAAATTAATTTGTATAATAATCATTTTTGTACATATCAAAAAAGTAACAAACTTGATGAAATCTTAAAAAAAACTAAAAATATTACAACATTAGAATTTAAAAGATCATCTATTAATTACAAGGTACTTATATCATTAGTAGCCTTTTTAAAAAATAACACAACATTAACAACAGTACGTTTTGAGAAACTACGGGATTATAATGATAATTGGAGTTATGATGATAATTGGGATTATAATATTAATAGTGAAATTGAAAAAGAGAATTTGTTAAAAGCTTTATTAATAAATACAACACTTTTAGAACTTGATTTGTCTTATATACAAATTGATGAAGTATTCGGTATATTCAAATTAATAAAAGAAGCCTTAAAAACAAATAAAACACTAACAAAACTTAGTCTTCATGGTAATAGATTATGTGATTATGGAGGATTTACAATAGCGGAAGCCTTAAAACATAATAATACACTAAAAACACTTGACCTTACTGATACTCATATAAAAGAACAGGGAACAAAAGCAATAGGGAAAACTTTAGAAATAAATAAAACACTAACAAAACTTAGTTATGCTTTTAATTGTTGTTATACAGAGGGAGCAAAAGCAATAGCAAAAGCATTGAAACATAATACCACGCTTATAACACTTGAACTTTCATATTCTTCAATAGATACCTATGCAGTAATAACAATAGCGGAAGCCTTAAAAACAAATACAACACTGACACTACTTGATTTTCGTAGTCATTATTCTGGAGATACTGGAGCAAAAGCAATAGCAGAAGCCGTAAAAATAAATACAACACTGACACTACTTGATTTTAGGAGTGATACTATAAGTGTTGATGGAGAAAAAGCAATAAGAGAAGCTTTGGAAACAAATACAACAATTCAAATAATTACATCATAAGTGTTTTTTTAATAAATCAGTAATAAATAAATTATTTTGTGATACTATAAAAATTGAAAATTATTTATTTTTAATGTTTATTATTAATAATTAATTTTACAAATAGCATGAAACATAATTATCCTGTTTCATTACCAGATGATATCCTAATTTATATATTAATGTTTTCAAAGTCTTTACCTGTAAATAATGTAATGAGACAAATAAAAGAAACAGAGACAAGAACAAGTATAGAAAAAAAAAAGATTAAAAAAATAAGCAATGATAAATTAAATTATAGAGAAATTTATTATTTAGCTAAATTATATGTAAATAATATTAATAATTTTAAAAATAATTTTTTATTAAATATATTAAAAGAAGGATTAAACAAGTCTACTAACAGATTAGTTTTAAATAATTTTTCATTATTACGTCATCTAAAAAATGGATTATTAAATCCTACTAAAAAGTTAGTTTTAACTAATAATAAAAATTTAATAGAAATACAAAGTAACATACATTTTGTATTTTATATTAATCCTATAAATGATGATTGTTTAGATTTTCAATTAAATTTTATATTTTTTTGTATTGATATTAAAAAAACAATTAGTTGTTTAACATTATTATTTATAGATATTAATTTTCAAATTTTTAAGAATAGTTTTAATACAATAATGCTTGCATTAAAACTAAATATACCAATTAGATTACTTATGTTTAAAAATAATCAAATCAATGATAAAGTTATTGAAATAGTAGAAGCCTTAGAAATAAATACAACACTATATAGACTCGCCATTGATAATAATCGTATCGGTTCATATGGAGTTAGAGAAATAGCAAAAGTATTAAAAAAAAATACAACATTAAAAATGTTTAGTCTTAATTCAAATAAAATATTTCCTTCTGGAATTAGTGCATTAGCGGATGCCTTAAAACAAAATACAACACTCACAACACTTAATCTTAAATTTACTTCTATTGATAAAGATGGAGCTATATTAATAGCAGATGCTTTAAAACATAATACAACACTATTAAAACTAGATATTGAAGGAAATAATAATATTTGTAATGGAGGAGCTAAGGCCTTAGCTGAAGCCTTGAAAATAAATACAACATTATTAAAACTTAACATTGTACAACGAGACTATATATGGAATTCATTCAATACAAAAATTTTTACTCCATATTTATCAAGAGTAACAATGTAAATTAATTTATAATATAAAAATTGAAAATTAATAATTATCAATTTAATAATTATTAATAACTATAACAATGATTCATACATATAGTGCTTATCATGATAATAATCCTCTTATACCGAATATACCTTATGAGTTACTAAGTTTAATAATAGACTATTCGACTTATTCACTTAATAAGGAAATGAAAAAAATAAAAGATGAAGAAACAATGACAACATTAAAAAAAAAGTTTGGAAAAACAACACTAGATATGTTTATTACAGATGAAAATATATTTATCAATAATAAATTAAATAATAGAGAAATTTATTTATTAGCTAAACTTTTTATTATCAATATTGAAAAAATAAAAACAATTAAAATATATTATATTTCTAAAAATATATTATTTTCAATAAATTTTTTAAAAGAAGGATTATTTAATCTTTCTAAAGAATTATGTTTAAGTAGTGAGAAAGAATTAAAAAAAATTAATGATGATACTTTAGATTTTCAATTAAAGTTTATATTTATTTGTAATGAATTTATAAAAATAAATAAAAATATAATATTAGAACTTCGTAAAATTGATTTTAAAATTTTTATAAATAGTTTTAATACAATAATACATAGCTTAAAACTAAATATAAAATTAGTAACACTTTACCTTTCAGCTAATTATATTGGTATTGACGGAGCCATTGAAATAGCATCAGCCTTAAAAATAAATACAACACTTACAACACTAATTTTATTATATAATAGAATCAGTAATGATGGAACTAGAGCATTAGCAGAAGCATTGATAAAAAATACAACACTAGCAACATTTTCTATTAACAATAATAATATAGGTGCTAAAGGCACCAACGCAATAGCAGAAGCCTTGAAAATAAATACAGCACTGACGACACTTTATATATACGATAATGATATAGGTGATGAAGGAGCTACAGCATTAGCCGAAGCATTGATAACAAATACAACACTAACAACACTTTCTATTAACAATAATAATATAGGTGCTAAAGGCACCAACGCAATAGCAGAAGCCTTGAAAAAAAATACAGCACTGACAATACTTTATATGTACGGTAATAATATAGGTGATACAGGAGCTACAGCATTAGCCGAAGCCTTGGAAACAAATACAACACTATTAACACTTTTCATTGTACAACCAAATAATAATACATTCAATAAAGATATTTTTACTCCATATTCATCAAGAGTGCCTATAATTTAATAAGATTATTACTTAAATTACTTTAAGTATATTAAAAATAACTAATATATAATATATATTATATGTCAGTTTCAGATTTAGATTATAAAAATAAATATTTAAACTATAAAAATAAATATTTAAATTTACAAAGTCAAATGAACGGGGGTGCATCACTTAATACATCCAAAAAACAGAGTCTAATACAAAAACATAAACAAGAAAGTGATACTCTAGCACAAAAGCATAAGAATGAGCTTAAGATTCAAGCACAAGAAAAAAAGCAAACAAAAGATTTTATAATTAAAAATAATCATGTTGACCTACTGTGGGAAATATCTATGTATACATTAAAATTAATGGCAAAAGAATTAATGAAAAAACAAAAACAAGAAGTTATAGATTTGGCACGAAAGCATGCACGACAGCTTCAAGCAGTAAAGCATTAGTAAACGCTTTGAAAACAAATACAACACTTACATAAATTAATCTTAATGAGAATAATATTGATAACGAAGGAATTAAAGCATTAGTATATACCATGAAGATAAATAAAACACTAAAGACACTTATTCTTTATGGTAATACTACAATTTATGATAATCATTGTATAATATGATAATAATTTTACTCTTACATTTTATACTAGATTAAATAATGTTTATAAATAATATATACTATATACATATGTTAGATTATAAAAATAAATATTTAAAATATAAAAACAAATATTTAAATTTAAAAAAAATAATTGGTGGAGGTACACCTGCTACTTACGAAATGGATGAAAGTAAAACCAAATTAAAATTAACATATACTTATAAAAATGTTGAACACATAAGATATTATACAATAGAAAATAAATTAGGAGAAGGGGGTAATGGTATTGTTTATTTAATTAAAAATATGGACACTAAAGATGTAGATTTATACATTTTTAAACAAGGTAAAAAAAGTAAAAATAAGGCATCATTAACTGAAGGTGAAAATTCACACTGGTTAGAAGATATTTTAGACGATAATATGTTAATTTTATTTCAAGGATCTGAAGAATCCGATTTTTTAATTTCATATTATAATGGTAATGATTTATTAAAACAATTTCACGAAGAAAAACAACAAATTATACAAGAATATAAAACTGTTACAACTCAATTATTAGAATTACTTGATAAAATTAATAGTAAAAATCTATTTCATAATGATATAAAATTAGAAAATATAACTATTAAAAAAGAAAATGAAAAGTATATAGTTTCTTTAATTGATTTTGGATTTTTAACTAAAGAAACATCTTCACTAGGTTCATTTACAACAGTGTCGTATAATGGTTTAATTTGTTTTTTAACATACAAAAAATATAGTAAGTATAACTATATATTACCTACATTACAAAATTTTCTTGAACATACAGATATGGTTGGATTTTTTTATTGTTGTATTAATTTATTATTTTTAATTAATAATAAGTATCGAGCAGCAGATATATTTTATAATCTTTCTATTAGAAGTTATGATGAAAATGATTTTTATAAATTATTTGAATTATTTTATTTTATATTACCAACACCAATCAAAGAGGAAATAAATAAACAAGTTAGTAATGCAACATATTATGATAATTTAACTAAAATAAATACTATAGCTACTCTAGCTACACTAATTAATAAGTCAAACTATTATGATACTTTTTTACCTTCTATATCTGCCACTAAATATATTTTTGTTGAATTTCCAAATGACAATACCACATTATTTAGATTTATGGCTTATATTTATAGTTATATATATCATGCAGACATAATAAATAAAAATAATGAAGCACAACGACTATGGTATATAAATTTTTTAAAAATTATGAGTGATTGTTTCTTACCTGATTTTAATTATGGTCTATTTATGAAAAAATTTGATTTTATAGTATCACAATTTTCAGCATTATACTCATCACCAGCATCATTACCAGCATCATTATCTGCATCATTACTACAAACACAACAAACACAACAAACACAACAAACACAACAAACACAACAAACACAACAAACACAACAAATACAACAAACACAACAAACACAACAAACACAACAAACACAACAAACACAACAAACACAACAAACACAACAAACACAACAAACACAACAAACACAACAAACACCACGAACACAACAACCACCACGAACACAACAACCACCACGAACACAACAACCACCACGAACACAACAACCACCACGAACACAACAACCACCACGAACACAACAAAAAAAACCACTACTACCACTACCACTACCACTACCACTACCACTACCACCATCAACACGATCACCACTACCACCACCATCAGTATCACCACCACATTCATCATCACGATCACCACCATCACCACGGACACCACTACTACCACTACCACCATCATCACGATCACCACCACCACTACCACCACCATCAGTATCACCACCACATTCATTATCACGATCACCACCACCACTACCACCACCATCAGTATCACCACCACATTCATCATCACGATCACCACCACCACCACG
>Ga0214921_10011084_pt1 | contig 11018 bp, 6 predicted proteins | sample LL1505_MetaG_FD_177992 | JGI IMG/M metagenome (GOLD analysis project Ga0214921, IMG submission 177992) | Freshwater microbial communities from Lake Lanier, Atlanta, Georgia, United States - LL-1505 | ecosystem: Environmental > Aquatic > Freshwater > Lake | place: USA: Georgia | collected 2015-05-28
GCCTTCGGGCGCGGCTTTGAGGCGCAGGCGCTGGGCTTTGTCCGGGGCGAGCGCAGCCACCGTTTGTAGTGCGGGAGCGGCGGCGCAGGAAAACCGGTGCCCGCGATTTAGGCGCTACAGTTGCCGGGTTTGCCTGAAAACTGTCCTTTTTGCTGCGATCCATGACCGACATCACCTTTTCCACCCACATGCCCCCGGTTGCCGGGGTCGACATCGGCGGCACCAAGGTCGCCGTCAGCGTGGCCGATGGACGGGGCGTGCGCGGCAAGCTGTCCCAGCCCACGGCGGTGCGGGGCGGGCGCGGCGCGCTGGCGGCGCAGGTGGTGGACCTGGTGCGCCAAAGCTGCGCACTGGCGGGCGTGGCGGTCGCCGATCTGGCGGGCGTGGGGGTTTCGTCTTGCGGTCCCTTTGTGATGCGCGACGGCATGGTCGAGCTCAACACGCCCAATATTTGCGGCGGCATGGCGGGAGCCGCGCGCGGCCTGCCCAATGACTGGCCGACCGCCTACCTGGAAGCGCCGCTGCGCCAGGTGTTTCCCGTGGTGCGGGTGGAGAACGACGGCATTGCCGCCTTGGAGGCCGAGCGGCGATGGGGTGCGCTGCGCGATGTGGCCAACTGCGCCTATGTGACCTGGAGCACCGGCATTGGCGCAGGCGTTTGCGTCGATGGGCGCGCTTTGCGCGGCAAAAACGGCAACGCCGGGCACGCCGGCCATATGTTTGTGAGCGACAACGAGGACGCGTTGTGCGGCTGTGGCAACCTGGGCGATGTGGAAGCGCTGATTGCCGGCAACGCGATTCCGCGCCGCTTTGCCGCCCAGGGTATAGCCGACGCGCCCAGCCTGTTTGCCGCTGCGCGCGCTGGTGAACCGCAGGCCCAGGCGGTGGTGGACGAGCTGTGCCGCGTGATGGGGCGGGCCTTGTACAACTTGACGATTTTGTTGGACCTGCAGCGCATCAGCCTGGGGGGCAGCGTGTTCTGGCACCACCGGGAATTTTTGCTGCCCAAGCTGCAAGCCTATGTCCAGGGCAAGCTGCCGGCCTTGACCGAGGGCGTGGACTTTGTACCCGCCGGGCTGGGCGACCGCGTGGGCGACTACGCGGCGCTGGCCCTGGTCGTGGGCGATTAGGGCGTAGACAGTTCTGCGGGGGCGCTGCGCCGCAGCGTGGTCAGCGCAATACCGCCCAGCACCAGCGCGCCGCCTATGTAGACCGCTTGCACCGGCTCTTCCCCGTGCACCAGCCAAACCCACAGCGGGTTGAGTACCGCGTCGGCCATGGTGATCAGCACCATGTGGCTGGTGGCTACGCTGCGTGCACCGTGCATGTAAAAAAGCAGGGGAATCGCCAGTTGCACCAGCCCCATGAAGAGCAAAACCAGCATGTGTTCCCAGGACGGCAGCGTCAGCACACCGCTGGCGCTGATGGCGACAAAGGTCAGCAGGCCGCCCAGCAGGAGCGCGGGCTCCATGTCAATGGCCCGGTAGCGGCGCAGGGCGACGCTCTGGCTGGCAAAACAGGCGGCAACCGCGAGGCCGGATAACACGCCCACGATGCCGGTGGCCTGGGATTGGCCTTCGCCCAGCGCGATCACGGCCACGCCCATCAAGGCCATCAGCATGGCTGCGTAATAGATGGGCGGGGTGCGCTCACCCAGCCACAGGCGCGCAATCAGTGCGGCGAACAGCCCCGAGGTGGCTGTCAGGCACGAGATCGCCGCCACGCTCCCATGGCCCAGGGAAAAAATATAGAGCGAGGAGCCCAGCGAAAAAAATCCGGCGGACAGCAGCAGCGCCGTGGGCGGGCTGCGCCGCACCATGGCCAGGCTGCCGCGCCCGTAGCGCAGGGCAATCCACAGCGCCATGGACAGCGCCAGCCCCAGTCCCCGAAAGGCATTGAAGGACCAGGGGTCTATGCCGGGCAGCCAGCGCACAAAAACCCCGCTCAGGCTCCAGAACAGCGTGGCGCCCGCCACCAGCAGCAGGCCGTGAAAGGAGGAGCCGCCTGGCATCAGCGCTGCGCCGTCTGGGCCTTGGATTGCGCGGTCTTCATGCGCTGTCCGCGTTGCTGCTGTCGGCGCTGCGCCGCGTGCGCGCGCCGCGGCCGCGCGACAAATTGGCACCGGGTGCCGCCCCTGCAGCGCGGCTTTGTGCGCCACCCCATTGCGCCCGCGCGCCGGTGGAGACTTCGCCGAGCTGGCTGGTAATGTCTTCCAGCGTGGGGCTGGCGCGCTTGGTGTGCGACTCCAGCGCCTCACGCATGGCGCGCAGGTGTTTGGCCGAGGTGCCGCAGCAGCCGCCGATGATGCGGGCACCGGCGTCCAGCGCCATGCGGGCGTACAGGGCCATGATTTCGGGCGTCCCGTTGTAGCAAATGGCCCCGTTCACATACTGCGGAATGCCGCAGTTGCCTTTGGCGACCAGCACCACATCCGGGCCCATGGCTTCGGCCAGGTTGTGGATGCAGGCCACAACTTCGGATGCACCGACGCCGCAGTTGGTGCCGCAGGCGGCCAGGCGCGGTGTGAGGGATTGCTCAATGCTGGAGAAATCGCTGGGTGAGATGCCCATCATGGTGCGGCCGTTGGTGTCAAAACTCAGGGTGCACACGATGGGCAGATCGGCTGCCGCAGCGCCGGCAACCGCCGCCTCGACTTCTTCGCGCGAGGACATGGTCTCTATCCACAGCACATCGGCACCACCGGCTTTGAGTGCCAGCGCTTGTTCGGCGAAGGCGGCCTTGGCCTGGTCAAAGGTGAGGGGGCCTATGGGCTCCATGATTTCGCCGGTGGGGCCCATGCTGCCCGCAACTGCCACCGTGCGGCCGCTGGCGTCGGCTACGCGGCGCGCAATTTGCGCCGCCAGGGTGTTGAGCTCGGCCATGCGCGATTGCGCGTTGTGCAGTTTGAGCCGGTAAACCGTGCCGCCAAAGCTGTTGGTCAGCAAGATGTCGGCACCGGCGTCGACAAAGCTCTGGTGCAGGGCGGCGATGCGGTCCGGGTGCTCGGTGTTCCAGAGTTCGGGTGCATCGCCCGAGACCAGGCCCACGTCAAAGAGGTTGCTGCCGGTCGCGCCATCGGCCAATAGCCAGGGCCGGGTTGCCAGCAAATGCGAAAAACGGTTTTCAGAAGGTTTCAACATCGGTCGCTCCACAAATCAAGGTGAACACGAACGCGGGGGAGTGAAGGGCTCACCGCACGCTGCGTGGGTGAGCGCGGTTGACACGGCTTGGACAGCGCCAAGTGCCCCAAGCCTGGTTCCACGGGTGTGGACTGCAGCGCTCCTTGGGAGCCGTGATTTTGCCATGCGCCATGGTAGCGGTGGTAAAACGGCGTAATCCGATCCGCATAGCCTGCCAGCCGCCCCGAGCGCATGCGGTGGAGTGTTATATTTTTTGGTGACACAGGGGCGTGTGAAAATGACCTCTGCTTCCCCGCCACTCTACAAACTGAAATACGTTGGAAAAATTCCCGCACACCCTGATTCAATGCCTGACTGCGATCGCGCAACACCATGGTTTGCAGGTGAGTCCGGAAGGTTTGATCGCAGCGCACGCTTTGGGGGCCGAAGAGCCCAGTGACACGCTGATTCTGCGCATCGCTGCCGAAGTGGGCATGAGGGCGCGGGTCGACAAGCTCAGCTGGGCCGGTTTGCTGGCGCAAGGCGGCGTTTTCCCGCTGGTTGCCCGCTTGAACAATGGCAGTGCGGTGATCGTGGTGGGTGCCCGGGCCGAGGATGGCGGCAAAGTCGCCCTGCTGGACCCGGTGGCGGCGCAGGCCGTGGTGACTTTGGAAGACCAGGCAAGCTTTTGCGCCCGTTGGAGCGGAGCGGTTTTGCTGCTCAAGCGCGAGCACAAACTCAACGATCCCAACCAGCCCTTCGGATTCAGCTGGTTTATCCCGGAAATACTGAAGCAGAAAAAGGCGTTCAGGGACATCTTTATTGCGGCAGTCGCCATGCAGGTCCTGTCGCTGGCCTCGCCCATGTTCTTTCAGATCGTGATCGACAAAGTGCTGACCCACCAAAGTGAGACCACGCTGTGGGTGTTGGCGGTCGGTATCGTGATTGCGATCAGCTTTGACTCGGCGTTCGGCTATTTGCGCCAGATGCTGACCATGGCAGCGACCAACAAAATCGATATGCGCCTGACGCGCCGAATTTTTTCGCAGCTGTTGTCCCTGCCGATTGACTATTTCGAAAGCAACTCCGCCGGTGTCGTGTCGCGCCACGTCCAGCAGCTGGAGAAGATCCGCAATTTCCTGACGGGCCGGCTGTTTTTTGTGGGCCTGGACACGATTTCGCTGTTGATATTTTTGCCGATTCTGTTTGCCTATTCGGTGCAACTGGCGCTGATTGTGTTGGTGTTCACCGGTTTGATCATGGCGGTGATTGTGGCCATGGTGCCGACCTACCAGAAACGGCTGGATGCTCTGTATTCGGCCGAAGGGCAGCGCCAGGCCATCATGGTGGAGACCATCCACGGTATCCGCACCGTCAAGGCGCTGGCGATTGAGCCCATCCTGCGCCGCCGCTGGGACCAGCGTTCCGCCGAGTCCATCACCATGCATTTCCGGGTGGGAATGGTGTCGATTACCGGCAATGCCATCACCGATTTTTTGGGTAAGTTGCTGCCGGTTCTCATCATCGTGATTGGTGCTCAGCAGGTCTTTGACCACACCCTGACCGTCGGCGCCCTGATCGGTTTTCAGATGATGTCGGGCCGGGTGATCCAGCCGCTGATTTCCATGACCGGGCTGGTCAACGAGTTCCAGGAGACGTCGCTGTCGGTCCGCATGCTGGGTGAGGTGATGAACCGGGCATCGGAAGGCCGCTCGGGTGCGGCCGGCCTGCGACCGCAGTTGGAGGGTGAGATTGTTTTTGACGCTGTCTCCTTCCGCTACCCCGGTGCCACGTCAACCGCTTTGAACCGCGCCAGTTTCAAGATTGCCAAAAACAGCGTGGTCGGCGTGGTGGGCCGCAGCGGTTCCGGTAAAACCACGGTCACCAAGCTGATCCAGGGCTTGTACCCCTTGCAAGAGGGTTTGGTGCGTTTTGATGGCGTGGACGCGCGGGAAATCGATCTGTCCCATTTGCGCCGGCAGATCGGCGTGGTCTTGCAGGAGAACTTCTTGTTCAGGGGCACCATCCGCGAAAACCTGGTGGTCGCCAAGCCCGACGCGTCCTTTGCAGAAATCGTCGCCGCCACCAAAATCGCAGGCGCCGAGGAATTCATCGAGCGCATGCCGCAGGGCTACGACACCATGCTGGAGGAAAACGCCTCCAATTTGTCAGGTGGCCAAAAGCAACGCCTCTCCATCGCACGCTCGCTGATTACCCAGCCCCGCATCCTGATCCTCGACGAGGCAGCCAGTGCCCTGGACCCCGAGAGCGAAGCCATTTTTATCAACAACCTGTCGCGCATCGCGGTGGGGCGCACGGTGGTCATGATTTCGCACCGTTTGTCGACCCTGGTCAATGCCGACGCCATCATGGTGATGCAACACGGCGAGCTGATGGACAGCGGAACCCATAAAGAATTGCTGACCCGCTGCGAGACTTACCAACACCTATGGAACCAGCAGACAAGCCACCTTTGAACCCGCAGTTGGGCGATCTCAAGCACGGTACCGTGCTGGATTTCTTGCCCGACGCCGACGAAATTGAGCGCAGCCCGATGCCGCCGTACCTGCGGACCACGGTGTTCGCCTTGGCCGCTGCCGTGTTTTTGTTTATTACCTGGGCCACGTTTTCCGAGGTCGAGCGCATCGTGGTCACCCAGGGCCGTTTGGTCAATCCCCTGCCCAATATCGTGGTGCAGCCGTTGGAAACATCGATCATCCAGCGGATTGAGGTGCGCACCGGTCAGGTGGTGCGCAAGGGCGAGGTGCTCGCCACGCTGGACCCCACCTTCGCGCAAGCGGATGAGGCGCAGTTGCGCACGCGCTTGCGCAGCCTGGATACCCAGACCCGCGGCTTGAGCGAGGAATTGAGCGGCCGCAAAGGCGGGGCGACCGGCGGCGGGGCCGACGCGCAACTCCAAGCGCAGTTGTCGTCGGAGCGGCAGGCCAATTACCAGGCCCAGATCAGCAAGATGGACCAGAACCTGGCCCGTTTGGCGGCATCCCTGCAGACCAACCGGCGCGATCAAGATGTTTTGGGCCAGCGCATGAAGTCCCTGCTGGAAATGGAAGCCATGCAGGAAACCCTGATGGCGCAGCAGTTCGGTGCGCGGCTGCAGTTGCTCGAAGCCCGCGACCGCCGCCTGAACGGGGAGCGTGAGCTGGAGATGGCCCGCAACCGGGAGCAGGAAATCCGGCGGGAAATGGCAGCGCTGGAATCCGAAAAAATGGCTTTCGTCAAAGGCTGGCGGCAAAAAATGATGGAGGACCTGCTGAGCACCTCGCGCGACCGCGACGGGATCAACGAACAACTCCAAAAAGCCGATAAGCGCAAAGAGTTGGTTTCCCTGGTGGCACCGGCCGATGCGGTGGTTCTGGAAATCGCCAAATTGTCACAAGGCTCGGTTGTGCAGGCGGCTGAAAAAATGTTCACCCTGGTGCCTTTGGGTGACGATATGGAAGTCGAGGTCAGCGTGGACGCGGCGGATATTGGCTACGTCAAGGTGGGCGACAAGGCGCACATCAAGTTCGACGCATTCCCCTACCAAAAGCACGGCATGCTTGACGGGACCTTGCGAACCCTCAGCGAAGACGCGTTCCGGCGCGATGCCAGCGCCACCAGCGGGGCGCTGGATGCCTTTTATGTCAGCCGGATCCGCTTGGGCACTGGCCGCCTGCACAACATGGGCGCGGGTATGCGCCTGCTCCCCGGCATGACGGTGTCTGCCGAAATTGTGGTGGGCAAGCGCTCGGTGATTTCGTACTTGATCTGGCCTTTGACCAAGGCCATGGACGAAGCCATCCGCGAACCATGAGCCGCCAGGGCCGCCCTGTGGGCAACCCGTGCGGCTTGGCAACTCAGTTGATGCGGAATATCCGCCAGCCGTTGTCCATCTTGCGGATGCCGAACTTCCAGCCCAGTTCATGGCGCTTGATGAAGTTGATAGCCGACACCCGCGCGCTTTGCGCCAGGCGGAAGTCGTCAATCAGGATGGAGTCGCCCACGCCCATCTCGTTAAACGGGTAACGGCGCAGGGGCGCGATCTGTTGCCCGGGCTCGGCGGGGTCGATTTTCATGACTGCGTTGTGCATACACACCTTTCTTATCGATACGGTAGTTACACCGTGAATCGACCGTGGCGCGTAAAACTTGAGTGAAGACAGACATTGTTGTGTCTGGCATGTAGATTGCATAAATCCTTACGGTGCCGCGCGCTGCGCACGGATGAGCCGCGACACAGGGGTGTTTTGCCCCTGCGTCGCGGTCCTCAGAGCGGGTGCAGGGTGTCGGTTTTTTGGAAGTTGGTGGTCTTGCAACTGGCAAGTAGTTGCCGTTGCGGGCCTGTGACCGGCTGTTTTTATTGCCGGTCAAGGGCGAGATGGCCTAGGATTTTTGCGTTACGGGGATTGCATGGGTTACACCTGAACAGGGGATTTTTCTGACGGAATCGGTAAAAATCGCGCGAAGCGGGTGTTCAGATGCAGGGAGAAATCGGGGCTTTTCTACCCTTGCGAGGTAATTTGGGAATTGCGTGCGCGCTGCCTTGGGGCTCAAGTTTGGACTTGTGCTGCCGATTAGCAGATGCGCTAGATGGAATCGTTGGACAGCCAGCGGGCCGCGTGGCGGACGCTGGTGGTAACAAATAACTGGGTACAAGATGGCTACATATACAACTACGACGACACAGCTGGCGGCTTTGGCCTCTTTGAGTCCGTCTGCCTTCGCAAATCTTGATACCGCCGAATTCGCGTCCTGGGAGACCGCGCAGATTGCCGTTCTGACCACTTCGCAGGTGGCTGCCTTCCAGACCGTCGATCTCGCAGTGCTGGTTACCGACGGCATCGCCGCCCTGACCACAGACCAACTCATTGCCCTTCCCAGCGCCGGCCTCAGCGCATTCACCACCGATCAGTTCGCCGCTTTATCTGCCGCCCAGTTTTCCGCCCTCACCACCAAACAAATCCGCACACTCACCACGGACCAGATCACTGTTCTGTCCACGGACAGCACCGTTGCGCTGACCACGACGCAGAGCGCCGCTGTCATTTCCAGCCAGGCGGCTGCACTGACGGTGGCGCAGTTGGCCGCCATGGAAGTTGCGGACCTTGCGGTGGTCAGCACCATCAGCTTGCGTGCGCTGTCGACCGATCAGCTCGCAGCACTCAGCACCACCCAAATCGCAGCGCTGGTCACCCAGCAGGTCCGTGCGCTGACTACCGATCAGCTGGTGTCCCTGACGGCCGCCGCCGTAGTCGGCATGGGCACCGCCCAGGTCTCCGCACTGTTGAGCGCCCAGTTGGCGAGCCTGACGACGGATCAGATTGTGGCTATTGAAACGCAGGACCTGGCGGTGTTGAGCAGCGCCCAGGTGCGCGCGTTCACCTCCTACCAGATCGCGGCCTTGTCGACCGATCAACTGGTCGCATTGACCACCGCGCAAGCGGCCGGCTTGAGCACCGCCAATGTGGTCGCTTTGACCACCGACCAGGTGGGCTACCTTGAAAACCAGGACCTGGTGGCGCTGACCACGACCACCTTGCGGGCGATGCTGACCGACCAGGTCGCCGCCTTGCTGACCAGCCAGTTGGTGGCGCTGACCACGCGCCAGCTGCTGTCCTTGAGTACGGACCAAGTTGCCGGACTGACGACCGACCAGATCGTGGGCATGAGCGCGAGCCAGGCTGCTGCGATGTCCAGCAGCCAGGCTGCTTCCCTGACCGCGGCGCAGTTGGCAGCTCTTGAAACGACCGACCTGGTGGCGCTGTCCAGCGCTGCGGTGCGCGCCATGTGGACCGACCAGCTGGTATTGCTGAGCACGGACCAGGTGGCCGCTCTGGGTACCAGCCAGGTGTTTGCGCTGCTGACGGCCTCAGTGGCCGCATTGACCACCGATCAGTTGGTCGCCTTGACCACGGCCCAAAGCGCCGTCCTCACGACGGCCCAGGCAGCAGCGTTGACGGTTGAGCAATTGGTCACGGTCGAAACAGCCGATCTGGCTGCACTCAGCACCGCTGCCGTTCGGGCGCTTACCAACGCCCAAATTGCCATTGCTACGACCGATCAGGTCTCCGCGCTGACGACACGGCAAATTCTGGCTCTGGGTACCACCCAGGTCGCCAACCTCACAACCGACCAGATTGTTTCGCTCACTACGGCCCAGGTGGCCGCCTTGGCCAGCGGCCAGGCCGCTGCTTTGACGGTGGAACAAATTGCCGCTATGGAGGTGGCCGACCTCGCGGTGCTGACCACCACCGATTTGCGGGCATTGACGACGCTGCAGGTTGCGGCCCTGACCACCGACCAGGTGGTGGCATTGACCACCGACCAGGTGGTTGCCATCGGCACCCGCCAGGCGCTCGCACTGACCGTGGACCAGATTGCCGCGATGGAAGTGGCCGACTTTGCAGTCCTTTCGACGGCGCAGTTGCGTGCCCTCTCGGCTACCCAGATCGCCGCTGCCACAACCGACCAGATCGCTGCCGCCACGAGCACCCAGATCGCCGGCCTGAGCACTGCCAATGTGGTGGCGCTCACCACCACCCAAATTGAAACGCTGACCACCAATGTGGTCGTTTTTCTGAGTACATCCAACCTCAGTGCGATGGCGAGCAGCCAGGTAGCTGCTTTCCTGACCGAGCAACTCGCCGCGCTGACCACCAGCCAGATTCAAGGCCTCACAACGACCCATACCGCTGGTCTGACCACCGACCAAGTGGTGGCCTGGACCACCGCGCAGGCGGCGGCACTGACCACCGCCCAGGCTCTGTCTCTGACGGTGGCGCAAATCGCCGCCATGGAGACGGCAGACTTTGCGGTCCTCTCCAGCAGCCAGTTGCGCGCCATGTCGGCGGCCCAAATTGCGGCCGCGACGACCGACCAGGCGCTGGCCTTAACTACGACCCAGGTTTCGGGCCTGAGCACAGCCAATGCCTACGCATTGACCACAGACCAGATTGCAGCCTTGGATACCGAGGACGCGGCCATACTGAGCAGCGCCAACATCCGCGCGCTGTCCACCAGCCAAGTGGCTGCCTTCACCACCAATCAGCTTGCTGCATTGACCACCGCGCAATTGGCGGCGATGACGACCAACCAGACCGCTGCGTTGGTGACCGACCAGATCGTGGCGCTGACGACCAACCAGGCGCAGACCTTCAATACTGCGCAAATTGCGTCGCTGACGACCACCCAACTAGCGGCAATGGAAGTCGGCGATTTCGCCAGCCTGACCACCACCCAATTGCGTACGCTGTCGGCGGCTCAGATTTCGTCAGCGACCACCGACCAGATCGTCGCCCTGACATCGATCCAGGCTGCGGGCCTGAGCACCGCAAATATTGCGGCTTTGACGACCTACCAGATCGCTGCGTTGGAGACCAGTGACCTGGCCGTCCTGTCCACCGCCGGCTGGCGCGCGCTGCTGACCACCCAGATTGCCGCCGTCATCACCGACCAGATCGTGGCCCTGACCACCCTGCAGACAACCGGCTTGGGCACCGACCAGGTGGCCGCCATGGGAACAGACCAGATTGTGGCCATGACCAGCGCACAGTTCGCTGCCTTGCGTACCGCGCAGTCCAGTGCCTTGACCACGACCCAGATCGCTGCCATGGAGACCGCGGATCTCGCGGTCCTGACCACCATCCAGCTGAAGGCACTGACCACCAACCAGATCGCCGCCGCGACGACCGACCAGATCGTCGCCTTGACCGCAGACCAGGTCATCGCCATGACCACGCTGCAAGCAGCAGCCCTGACGACGGACCAGATTTATGCGCTGCAGACGGCCGATTTCGCCGCCCTCAGCAGCACCCAGTTGCGTGCGCTTTCAGCGGTGCAGATGGCGGCAGTTGCCACCGACCAGATTGTTGCCTTCACGACGGCCCAGCTTGCCGGCCT
>Ga0214921_10011085_pt1 | contig 11017 bp, 10 predicted proteins | sample LL1505_MetaG_FD_177992 | JGI IMG/M metagenome (GOLD analysis project Ga0214921, IMG submission 177992) | Freshwater microbial communities from Lake Lanier, Atlanta, Georgia, United States - LL-1505 | ecosystem: Environmental > Aquatic > Freshwater > Lake | place: USA: Georgia | collected...
ATTTGCGCCCCCCAGGCTTGAAGGGGAGTTACTTAGTAACTTCATTGCAACTGCGCTCGCTAACCCGAATGCTAGCGGTTAGCGAGTCAATACTGGCTCCACTGGCATTCTTTAGCTGGAGCTATTTCATGAATACTGTTGCTGATTTAAAGCTAAATGGCGATTTTGCAATTGCCGATATTGGTTTGGCCGATTTTGGTCGTAAAGAAATCAAAATTGCTGAAACCGAGATGCCCGGTTTGATGGCTATCCGCGAAGAGTTTGCCGCCAAGCAACCCTTACGAGGCGCACGCATTACCGGATCGTTACACATGACAATTCAGACCGCCGTTCTCATTGAGACCCTTGAAGCCTTAGGTGCCGAAGTCCGTTGGGCGTCGTGCAATATTTATTCAACACAAGATCATGCCGCCGCCGCAATCGCTGCGAATGGCACCCCAGTATTTGCAATTAAAGGCGAGACCCTTGAGCAGTATTGGGATTTCACCCACAAGATCTTTGAATGGGCAGACGGTGGTTATAGCAATATGATCTTGGATGATGGTGGCGACGCAACCTTATTGCTGCATTTAGGTACTAAGGCTGAAAAAGATCTAGCTGTTCTCAATCATCCAACCAGCGAAGAGGAACGGATTCTTTTTGCGGCAATTAAAAGTAAATTGGCGATTGATCCAACATGGTATTCAACGCGATTAGCCAAAGTTAACGGCGTCACTGAAGAGACAACGACGGGTGTGCATCGCCTCTATCAAATGCATGCAAAGGGCGAGCTGCATTTCCCGGCTATTAACGTCAACGACTCCGTAACCAAGAGTAAATTTGATAACTTATATGGCTGCCGCGAATCTTTAGTGGATGCGATTAAGCGTGCGACCGATGTCATGATTGCCGGTAAGGTAGCCGTTGTGGCTGGTTATGGTGATGTAGGTAAAGGTTCAGCCCAAGCATTGCGTGCACTTTCCGCTCAAGTATGGGTGACCGAAGTTGACCCGATCTGTGCATTACAGGCCGCGATGGAAGGGTATCGTGTGGTGACAATGGAGTATGCCGCTGATAAAGCCGATATCTTTGTTACAGCGACAGGTAACTATCATGTCATAACGCATGATCACATGAAGAAAATGAAAGACCAGGCGATTGTTTGCAATATTGGCCATTTTGATAATGAAATTGATATTGCCAGTATTGAAAAATACCAATGGGAAGAAATTAAGCCCCAAGTTGATCATGTCATTTTCCCGGCGGCAAATGGTCTTCCTGAAAAGCGCCTTATTATTTTGGCCAAGGGCCGATTAGTCAATTTAGGTTGCGGCACAGGGCATCCCTCGTATGTCATGAGCTCTTCGTTCGCGAATCAAGTGATTGCGCAGATCGAACTCTGGGGAGCGGCAGGAACCAATAAGTACCCTGTAGGGGTCTATACCTTGCCTAAGCACTTAGACGAAAAAGTTGCCCGTTTGCAGCTTAAGAAATTGAATGCGCAGCTCACTGAGCTATCAGATCAGCAGGCCGCCTATATTGGGGTTCAGAAGGAAGGCCCCTTTAAGCCTGAAACCTATCGTTATTAAAAGCTTAAAGGGTCTGCTATGGAGTTAAGCGTCGAGTTCTTCCCCCCCAAAACCCCGGAGGGGGAGGCGCGCTTGCTGCAAACGCGGGAGCGAATTTCAGCAGCATTAAAGCCCGCCTTTTACTCAGTAACCTTTGGTGCGGGCGGATCGACTCAATCAGGAACCTTGCAGACGGTTGAGGCCATTCATCGGGCCGGAGAGCTCGTTGCGCCCCATTTATCGTGTGTGGGCAGTTCCAAAGAATTGATTACGCAGCTTCTCTCGCAATATAAGGCATTGGGCATCAAACGGATTGTGGCGTTGCGTGGTGATTTGCCATCTGGCATGGGCCAATACGGCGAGTTACAGCATGCCAACCAACTCGTTGAATTCATTCGCCAACAGACTGGTGATTGGTTTCATATCGAGGTAGCAGCTTATCCAGAGACGCATCCTCAAGCACAATCCCCAAGCAAAGATATTGCATACTTTGCTCAAAAAATTAAGGCCGGTGCCAACTCAGCGATTACCCAATACTTCTTTAATAGCGATGCGTATTTTCGGTTTGTGGACGACGCTTATCAACTGGGCGTTGACGTTCCTGTGGTTGCCGGCATTATGCCAATTACAAGCAGTACCCAATTACTCCGGTTTTCAGATGCATGCGGCGCAGAAATTCCGCGTTGGATTCGTTTGCGTCTTTTGGCTTATGGCGATGACAGCGCTTCAATTAAGGCATTTGGTGAGGACGTAGTCAGTGCACTATGCGAACAACTAATCGTTGCTGGAGTACCTGGTCTGCATTTTTACTCACTTAATCAAGCAGATCCCGTAATCCGTATCGTACAAAATTTACAATTGGACAACGCCGCTAAGCCCTAGACGTATTTTGGTGGATCCCGGAGTTGGTAATCATAAGATCAAGGGCTTGGTCATGGACCTGAGGGGCCCAGCGATGGTGATCCAGCGCTTGCCAGTCAAAAGCGATACCAGCCGTTATAAATCGATGCCCTGTAAGCTTTAAGGAAGCTATAGTTCGATCAAAATATCCCCCGCCATACCCGAGTCGCCAAAACTGGTTTTGATAGTTCAGCCAGCCAAGGCAGGGGATTAGGATGCAGTCGGGGTTCTTGGTTTGTACACCGCTTGCTGTCGGATCGGGTTCCGCAATCCCATAGGTATTGTGAACTAGTGGGTCTGAGTCCGACCAAGTATAAAAACTCAATTGCCGATCGGCTCTAACTTTAGGTAACAGGAGGCATCGATCCGAGTTCGAGGATTGCCACTCTCGCAGGGGTTCCCGCAGATCAAGTTCGTCGCGGTAAGGCCAGCAAAATGCAATTGACCGGCATCCCTTTCCTTCTTGGAGAAGAAATTGACGAAATTGGGATAAAAAAAGAGCATATGAGGAATCAAATTCGGATGACTGGGCAAATGACGAGCGCTGGTTTAAAAGATCCTGTCGAATTTGCTGAATAGGGGTATGCATGGCACTTATTATCGGGTGAAAATAGCACGATGAGCCAAAACTTTACTTTTAAGCCAAAACGCCCGACTGCCCCCTTTCTTTTATCGGCGATTCTGGTGCTTTGCTTGGGCGCTTGGAACAGTGGTTTTGCAAAAAAACCAAACGTGACCAAATCCTCTGCGAGCCAGCCCGCCGCCTACGAGCTCACAGAGGCTGATAAATTATTTATTGAGCTGCGGGATGCTGCGCGGCGTAATGATGTACCAAAAACCCAACAGCTCTCCGCACAATTAAACAGCTATCCAGATACGGATTATGTGCGGTATTTTCGGATTAAGCCCCAAATGTTCGATAAGGGGAATGAGGCGCGCGCTGATTCCTCGGTCGACGAGGAAGTTGGTGCATTCTTAAAAACCTATGAGGGAACCGCAATTGGTGATCGGATGCGCAACGATTGGTTGTTGGTTCTTGGTAAACGAAAAGATTGGTCTCAATTTGACCGGGAATACCCAAAATTTGTCTTAGATGATGACACCAATGTGAAGTGTTATGCACTTCAATCACGACTTATGAAGCAGGAGGATGCAAAGCTTGTTGGGCAGGATGCATTAAAAGTGATGATTGATCCACGTCATTTTGGATCAGCCTGTCAGGAGCTCGTACCCGCATTAGTGCAAGCAAATGGCCTAACGAGTGCTCAGGCTAGAGCACTTGGACGAGCGGCTGCCGAAATGAATTTTGAAACAGCAGGGCGACGCATTGGCGGTGATGATCCGATTGCTAGCATTGTGCGTAGCGCAAGGGCGGATCCCAGTAAAACATACCGCGACTTTTCACAATCCAATTTACGCTATAACAAAGAAGATCAAGCGATGGCATGGGGTGTGATTGGTCAATTTTTAGCAAAACGCTTAGATCGAAATGCATACGATGCGTATCGACGTCAACAGCAACTTGGTTTTAATCCCTTGCTATCCGCAGAAACACAGGAATGGAAAGTACGCACCGCTTTACGTGCTCATGATTGGCAGCTAGTACGTGACTCGATTGAATCGATGAATCCGGTAGTTCGTCAACGCGATCCTGCGTGGACCTATTGGTACGGAAGATCATTCAAAGAATTGGGAGATTCTGAAAAAGCTAATGCCCAGTTTCATTTACTGGAAGACCAGTTTAATTTTTATGGTCAGTTGGCACGGGAGGAATTAGCTAAACCAATCGTTATCCCACCAAAAGTGAGAGTTAGTGATGCTGAAATTAAGGAGATGGGTAAACGCCCAGGATTTAATCGGGCTGAACGTTTTTATGCCATGAATCTCCGCTTTGAAGGCAATCGTGAATGGAACTGGGAGTTGCGCGGTATGAGCGATCGCCAATTATTAGCCGCCGCTGAATATGCTAAACGAATCCATTTATATGATCGAACGGTTAATACGGCTGATCGAACAAAAGGGGAGCATGATTTTGCTCTTCGTTATCCAACCCCTTTTAAGGATCAACTTAGCCCGATTGCTAAAACCATCGATTTGAATTTAGCTTGGGCTTATGGCCTGATTCGTCAAGAGTCTCGGTTTATTACCAATGCATCATCGTCAGTGGGTGCTTCGGGGTTGATGCAGGTGATGCCCAATACTGCTAAGTATGTTGCTAAGAAAATTGGTATGAGTTCGTATACCAATGAGCGTCTTAAAGAAACGCAAGTTAATTTAACCTTGGGTAGTCATTATCTAAATATGGTTCTTAAAGATCTCGATGATTCTTGGGTCCTGGCATCCGCCGCATACAATGCTGGACCTTCTCGTCCCAAATCATGGCGAGAAAAGTTAAATCAAACCACTGAGGGGGCAATTTTTGTGGAATCCATCCCCTTTAATGAGACTCGGACGTACGTTAAGAATGTGCTTGCAAATGCGAGCTACTATTCGATTTTGATGGATGGTCAAACGACCCCCATGAAACAGAGGCTTGGAGTGATTGCACCTAAAACTGCTGTATTGAGTGAGTTACCATGAAACATGACATTTTATTAATTGGTGGTAGCGGCTTTGTTGGTAAAACCATTAGCCAGAAACTCCAAAGTAAAGGCTGCTCCGTCTTGGTCCCATCGCGTCGATATAGCGCAATGCGAGACCTTCGACTATTGCCTAGTGTGACATTGGTTGAGGCGGATGTGAATCAGCCAGAAGTGATTGAGCGCCTGTGTGAAGATGTGAAACCACAAGGGGCAGTCATTAATTTAGTCGGTATTTTGCAAGATCACGAAGCAAAACCATATGGTCCGGGTTTTAAGAGAGCCCATGTGGACTTGCCCCAAGCAATCATTGCGGCCATGAGAAGCAAGCAACTCAAGCGCTATTTGCATATGAGCGCGCTGGGCGCGGATTCAAATGGCCCCTCAATGTACCAACGTAGTAAAGGGGACGGTGAAAATCGTGTTCGAGCTAGCGATTTAGATTGGACCATTTTTAGGCCATCGGTCATTTTTGGAGAGCAAGATCAATTCATTAATACCTTTGCTAACTTAGCGAGAATATTCCCAATCATTCCATTGGCATATTCAAGTGCTCAATTCCAGCCGGTGAGCGTCAACGATGTTGCCAGCGCATTTGTAATGGCACTAACGCATCCGCACACCATTCATCAGTCCTATGATTTGGTTGGCCCTCAGGTCTTTACGATGAAACAGTTGGTTGAATTTGCAGCTCGTAAAGCAGGTAAAGACCGTCTAGTTATTTCATTGCCGAATTGGGTTGGATACTTGCAAGCGCTAGCATTTGAGCTTAGTCCAGGCCCAACACTAATGTCACGTGACAATATTGCCTCCATGAGTATCCCCAATGTATTGGCTGTGGGTGGAAAAGATGCTTTGGTCGAAGATTTTAAGATCACCAAACAGCGCATTGAGAGTTTGCTGACTTGAAGATTTATCAAGTTGGCGGTGCGGTGCGGGACCGTTTGCTTGGAAAAGCGGTTCATGATATCGATTATGTGGTGGTTGGCAGTACAGCCGATCAAATGATAGAAAAGGGATTTCGGCCAGTAGGAAGTCATTTCCCAGTGTTTTTGCATCCCGTCACGAATCATGAATATGCCCTAGCTAGGACGGAGCGCAAAACAGCGCCAGGTCACCAAGGTTTTATATTCCATGCAGATCCTGCTGTGACCTTAGAAGAGGATCTGCAGCGCCGTGATTTGACAATGAATGCCATGGCCCAAGAAGTAAATGAGATTGGTGAGCCAGTTGGTGAGATCGTCGATCCCTACGGTGGTCAGGCTGATCTAAAGGCCGGCGTATTGCGACACGTCTCGAAGGCCTTTTTGGAGGACCCTTTAAGGGTATTGCGCGTCGCCCGCTTTGCAGCACGTTTTGCAGATTTTCATATCGCCCCCGAGACACTTCTTCACATGAGGCAAATGGTTGAGGCACTAGAGCTAGAAACCTTATCCAGGGAGCGCATCTGGCAAGAGTTATCGCGCGCCATGGAAGAAACAGAGCCGCTCCGCTTTATCGAAACACTCAATCACTGCAATGCCCTATCCGATGTTTTGCCAGCCAGCTTTGAGAAACAGTGGCATCAAGAGGCAGCTCAAGAGCGTATTCGGCAAGCAATGCAATTAATCGACCGAGTAAGCCCACGATTAAATCAACGTATGGCATGTTTATTAAGATTCATTTCATCAACAGAGATCCAGGAATGGGCCAAGGGTTCAAAGTGGCCTAATGAGATTACCGATTATTGCCAGATTGTTGCTGATTTTGAGGTCGTGCATACCAAATTAATCGCCAAGGATATGCTGGCATTTTTTAATCGAGCGGATTTGTGGCGTAAGCCAAACCGCATTAGCGAATTATTAACTCTTTATGAGGCGCTAGGAGTTGATACTGCTATTTGGGTAACGCTTGTCAATCAATTGATGGGTATTGATGCCGGACAAATTGCTGCGTCTGTGAGCCAACGTTTTAATGCGAATGACTTAGGTAAAGCAATTCATGCGGAGCTTGAGAAGGCGCGTCTCTTACTGATTCAAGAGACCTTATCTCAATAAACGCGATTACGACCTCTAAAGCCAGGGAGTGCATGGAGGTCTAAATCAAGACTGCCCAAGTTTTTCCCAAAAGCTAATACTTTGAATAGTTCGCCCATTTCTGCCTCTGAGATTAGTTTCTGAATCCCGTTGGATATTACGATCATTTGCTGAGGATCATTCGGGTCAGATTGCTGCGATACCAGATCGGTAATGCCAGCATCTAATAAATAAGTTGCTTGGCTAGAAAAAAATGACTGAGTATTTTCTGCATCTTCAATTGAATGCAAAAGGCTTGAAAAATTAATATGGCAAGTGATATCCGATATTCCTGGAAGAGTAAGAACATTAGTTAGTGCTTGATGACGGTAATGTGCCATCAGCGTTCCAGTATTTCGTTGGTGGTGATAATACTCATGATGGTGAAAGCCATAGTCAATCATCAATAAGAGACCTTGTTCAAATCGATTGATTAGCTGTTTAAACCATGCCTCTGCCTGAGGATGGATTTCGGTAATGTATCCATCAGCAACGTTGTCAATTGATGGCTGGATCTCTAGTTGTGCTCCAGGTGCCGATGTAAGGGGTTGATTTGGCTTAGATCCGAGTCCAACCCCAGCGTAGTACCAAGTATGATCTTGGTAGACAATGCGTTCACATGGAATCGCGTCGAGCACTTCATTGGCCAGAATGACACCATGAAAGCTTGGTAAAAACTCTGAATGCCACTGGCAACGTGTTTGAATCCCGTGACTTTGACATACATCAAATAATAATTCGTGTTGACGCTCAATTAAGTTGGGTGATACGTCAATGATGTGATATTCATCTAAGGTAAAGCCACGTCGATGCAGGTCTAATAGGATCGTTTTGGCAAGTTGCCCAGTACCGGCACCGATTTCGATCACCCGGGTCGGGTGCCCATAGATTCTTAATTTATCGAGGACTGGCAGAATTGTATTGACGATGGTTTGACCAAAAAATGGACTAATTTCTGGAGCTGTTAAGAAATCACCAAAGCGTCCAAATTTCTCAAGGGCGCTTGTGTAATAACCAAGATTTGGCTGATACAAAGCAATTTCCATGTAGCGTGAAAAAGGAATCCAGCCACCTTTTTCCTCAATTTCTTGGGAAATTTTGGTCAGGACAGCTTTTAAATGCTCCGCTTCGGCCTTGGTCAGGTTAATATCCATAGCTCGCTAGTCTAAGTGAGTTTTTCTACAGCATATGAAAACAATGGTAGATCGGACAGTTTTGGTCACCGGCGCAGCCAAGCGTCTTGGTCGGGAAATCGCCTTGCATTTTGCCAACCAGGGCTGGAATGTCATTATTCATTATGGCCAATCCGCCCAAGAAGCTGAAGCTGTACTTGATGAGATTCGGGCATTGGGAGTAGAGGCGATTGCAGTACAGGCAAATCTAGCCTATCAAAAAGAAGCAGAGTCGCTGATCTTAAAAAGCATTGATCATTTCTCAAGAATTGATTGTTTAATCAATAGCGCTGCGATTTTTGAATACGATCGTCCTAGCCAAACTGATCATCCCGTAAGCGCCGACCTCATTGAGCGGCATACACAAATTAATCTAGCGGCACCAATTATTTTGGCTCAAGCAATGTTTCGTCACCTCAAGACTCAGCCAATTAACAAAGATTTTGTTCCTGCAACGATTCAGCTTTTGGATCAAAAACTAATTAATTTAAATCCCGATTATTTTTCTTATACGCTCTCTAAGAGTGCATTGCTGACTGCTACTGAAATGATGGCTCGTGATTTTGCGCCGTATATGCGCTCGGTTGGTTTAGCCCCAGGAATTACCTTACCATCGGGCAATCAAAGTCAGTCCGAGTTTGAGAAAGCGCACCAAGTAACTCCGATGGGATTCTCTTCAAGCGCGCATGACATAGCTAGCGCTGCATTTTTCTTGGCCAACGCCAAGTCCATTACTGGCACCACACTGTATGTTGATGGCGGCCAACATTTATTGGCATCCGACCGTGATGTGATGTTCAAAATTAAATAATAGGTTCTATGCACTCATTACTTTCCCATCCAAGCCTGATACATTGTCGACGTCTTTTTTTAAAAGATTACGAGGTTTATATCAATATTGGTGTTCATGATTTTGAAAAGCGCGCTGAACAGAGGGTGATATTCAATGTCGAGATTTATGTTCCTTTGGAACTAAATACTCCGAAGCAGGATCGCTTAGAGGAGGTGCTTGATTATGATTTCATTCGTAAAACAATTGTTGAGCGCGTCAAACGTGGGCACATCCATTTACAAGAGACCCTCTGCGATGAAATTGTTGCTGCAATTCTTGAGCATCCAAATGTGATGGCAGTTCGAGTTAGTACTGCAAAGCCCGATGTCTATCCGGATTGTGAGGCAGTTGGCGTCGAAGTCTTTAAGATGAAGCAACCGTAAGGCTAATTGGAGCCGCAGATGGTAGACCCTCGCAAGCAAGCATTTGAAGAAAATAAGCTAGATAAAAAACTATGTCGTCTGGTTGGTCAGGCCATCGGTGATTTTGGCATGATTGCCGATGGGGATAAAGTGATGGTGTGTTTATCTGGCGGTAAAGACAGCTACACCCTACTAGATATTTTGCTGAAGTTACGTGAGCGAGCCCCCATTTCATTTGATTTGGTTGCTGTCAACTTAGACCAAAAACAGCCCAACTTTCCAAGCGATACGCTACCTAATTACTTGCGTCAACTTAATATCCCGTTTCATATTGAGGAGCAGGATACCTATAGCATTGTGAAGCGCGTGATTCCTGAGGGGAAAACAACTTGTGGTTTATGTTCCCGTTTACGCCGTGGGATTTTGTATCGAGTAGCGGATGAGCTTGGCGCAACGAAGATTGCTTTAGGTCACCATCGCGAGGACATTTTAGAAACATTATTACTAAACATGTTTTATGGCGGCAAGCTCAAAGCAATGCCTCCGAAGTTGCGTTCAGATGATGGCCGCCATTTAGTGATTCGGCCATTAGCCTATGTTCCAGAAAAGTTGATTGAACGCTATGCACAATCAATGGAATTTCCAATTATTCCGTGTGACTTATGTGGAAGTCAGCCCAACTTACAACGATCTGCGATGAAAAAATTGTTACGTGATTGGGAGAGGGATTTTCCTGGACGAATTGAAAATCTATTTCGTTCCTTACACCACATTGTTCCTTCCCATTTATTAGATCAGGATGCTTTTGATTTTCAGAATCTAACTATTCATTCTGATTTAGCTCATTTAAGTAAATCGTACGAGGGCGACCGCGCTATCGACGAAGGCATTGATGCCTGTGAATCAATTGAACCTTCATGGTCTTCACTGACATGGATTAACAAAGATTAATTAGTTCCTATTCAAATAAATCTAGATGGTTCTAAGCTCTATAATTAGTCATATGAATATCGTCATCTTGGCTGCTGGGCAAGGCAAGCGCATGAAATCGGCCTTACCAAAGGTCTTGCAGCCCTTAGCGGGAAAGCCGTTACTTCAGCATGTGCTTGAAACAGCATTAGCACTTGCGCCCAAGGCCGAGCCGATTGTTGTCATTGGACATGGGGCGGAGCAGGTTCAATCATTTTTAGTTCATTTGGCCAGCTTAGAAGTGCGCTTTAGAAATGTAAAAACGGTCTTACAAAAAGAGCAAAAAGGTACAGGTCACGCGCTCTTACAGGCTTTACCAAAGCTAAATCGTTTATTACCCACACTTGTTTTGTATGGCGATGTACCGCTGTGTTCTAAAGAAACTTTGAAAAAGCTTGTACGCTTGAGTGATGGGGCCGTTGGCTTACTGACCCATCGTATGCAAAATCCGCATGGGTATGGACGAATCGTTCGCGATATCGATGGCAATATTGATGCAATTGTTGAGGAAAAAGATGCCAATCTGGCCATTCGCTCGATTCAAGAAATTAATACCGGCATCATGGTTTTGCCTACCGAAGAGTTAGGCAAATGGCTAAAAG
>Ga0214921_10011087_pt1 | contig 11017 bp, 11 predicted proteins | sample LL1505_MetaG_FD_177992 | JGI IMG/M metagenome (GOLD analysis project Ga0214921, IMG submission 177992) | Freshwater microbial communities from Lake Lanier, Atlanta, Georgia, United States - LL-1505 | ecosystem: Environmental > Aquatic > Freshwater > Lake | place: USA: Georgia | collected...
TAGTGGTAATAATATAACATGACCCATTGTATCCAATCCTCTACGTCCTGCTCTTCCAGCCATTTGTCGGAACTCTGCTGTATTTAATAACCGTTTCCCATTATTTGTGGGTTTTACAATATCGGTAAATACAACACTTCTTGCGGGCATGTTTACACCAACTGCAAATGTTTCTGTGGCAAATAATACTTTAATCAAACCAGCCTTAAACAATATTTCTATTATTTCCTTCAATATGGGAATCAAGCCAGAATGATGATATCCAACTCCTTTTAATGCTAGCCCCTTGACTGTATGATATTGAAGTGTTTTTTCATATTTCTTAAAATAGGGTGACATATGATAATTCCACATCTTCTCAACTTGATGAGTCTCACCAACTGTCATTAAAGTATCATCATTTATCATTGCTGCATATTTTTCGCACATTATTTTAGAAAATGCAAAGAAAATTGTTTGTAGCATCTTATTTTCTTTTAAAAATGTTACCAGACGACATATCATATTAAAATCGGTTCCTTTGTGTTTTTTTTCTCTAATTTGTCTAACAACTGCACATAATTTTCTGGCATCATGAAATGTTGTGTCTTTATAATTTCCACTGGCATCAATAATTGGTAAAATCATACTATCATGACCGGGCACTGTTTCCGTTGTTTTCAATTTATCTACATACATATAGTGAACTAGCGGAACTATTCTTTTGGTTGCTGGAATCCATGAAATGGTTTTCTCCTTGATATTGCCAATCCAAGATGCAAATTCTTCTGTATTTCTAATAGTAGCAGACAACATGATTATCTGCACATCTCTATTGAGTAAAATAATTGTCTCTTCCCACACAAGACCTCTATCCGGATCAGACATATATTGAATTTCATCCAAAATTACACATCCAATTGAAGACACAAAATCTTGACTAATTTCTTTATCAGGTGTTTCTACCTTTTGTCTCAATTTGTATAATGATTCTTTCAGAATTTCGGTTGTGACAATCAAACAGTTACTATCAGGATCAATTTTGTTATCACCAGTAAGTAGACCAATTGATGTTGGCAATTCTACCTTGAATTCATTGTATTTTTCATTTGATAGTGATTTAACTGGTGATGTATAAACTACCTTTTTCCCTTTCAATATAGTATTCATGATAGCGTACTTGGCAACCACTGTTTTCCCTGATGATGTGGGAACTGTAACTATCACATTATTTCCCTTCTCAATACTCTCAAATGCATGTCTTTGAAAATGATCACACGAAAATGGAAATGTGCATATTTCGGGTTTAGGTTCATAATCACAATCACCAGTTAAGATTTCAAGATATGGTGATTGCATAAGTTATATTTAATATTTATTATTATAGAAAAAGGTAATGAATATTATGATCAATTTTTATTTAATGCCTGCAATGTAAGAAAGTGATATAGCCACTCAATTTAAAAAAGTATATGTATTTACTATCATATAATAAATAAAAGAATTGACAATGTAAATAATTGTATGATGATCATTAAGTATTTTTATTCCATCATATAGTTTTATCATTGACGCTTATTTTATTGGTTTATATGATCATTGGTATCCCATCACATAAACCAATAAAATGAATAAATAAAAAAACAATAAGAATAAATATTAGTTCCTATTGTTTATCATAATTTTGTTATTTAAATGGTCTATTTTATTGTTCCATGTGATTGTCATACGTGTCTTTCCGATAAAAATCAATAAGACGCAACATTTTGGGTTATAATAAAATTATGTTTACCTTATGACATTGCAAGCAGTAATTTTTATTTTATGAAATAATAAACAAATTATGGCAACCACTTATCAATCTCTTCATCGACGATATCAATTGCTTTCAACTTATCGACACATACTTTCCTCAACTCATCATCCATCTCTCTACCATCTAAAGTGGACAATATAATAGCACTAATTCTTTCACTATTTGATATACTAATAACTATATCATCATAAAAGCCCACTAGACAATTCACTAATCTAGTCAGTCTACCTGTGAAACACTTACATTCACTCTCTTTTAGTTCCTCATCTAATCTGGAAATTATGTCCATCTTATTAGGATGCTTCATGATTCTGCCAAATACTTTGGCAAAAACATCATAAAAAGAGACTAGTAATGTGGAATGAACATCTGTATCATCTAAATAAGTTAAAAGATCAGGTAAACAAGAAATATCCCATGTTAAACACTCCTTGATTATATCATCTTTGGGACAATCACGTGGATCTTTGAATAATGCATTAATTGATTCTCTAGTTGATGTTTGAATACTTGATGCATGAACATTTTGTCTATCTTTAAAAATATCATGATTTTCATAATTTTCCATAGCTTCAATGAATCGTTGAAATCTAATATCCAATGTAATCTCATTATTAGAATAATCAAAATATTCTAATTGTCTACAATACAAAATGGATGTTGGTAACCTAGTTAACTTATTGGTTCCTAGATATAGATTTTGTAAATTTGTCAAAGATTCAAAAAAATCATCTGCAATTTCAGTGATGTTATTATCATTCAAATTAAATTCTATCAAATTAACAAGATTTTCAATTAGTTTTTTTGGCATAGTGGTAAGTTTATTATAACTTAAATCCAATTTTATTAATTGAGTTAATGAATCAAATATATCCTCTGGAAAATTTTCAAAACAATTTCTTGCCAAATCTAATATTAGCAAATTCTCCAGAGAATTAAAACAATCATGTGGCAAAGCAGTAATATTATTTCCTTTCAAGCTTAATAATGTGAGCTTAGTTAATGGTTTAATCATTTCATAATTGAAGGTGTTGTTCCCGTTAAAATCAAATATAAGGGTTTCAAGATGTTTCAATGGAGCAAATATATTTATTGGCAAATCATGCAATTTTGTTTGTGTTAATGCTAATACTTTTAAATTTTCTAATGGTTCAAATATTGTTTCATCTAGTATATCAAGATCAATATTATAAAATGATATTTTTTTCAAATTCATTTGTCTGGTGAATATATTTTTGGGTAGGGATGGCATGCGATTATAACCAATATTAAATTTTTTCAGACTGCATAATGGTAATAAAAGTCTTCTAGGAAATGAAGCTATTTTGGAAGAATGAAAAGTTAACTCTTTTAATTTTTTTAATGATTTAAAAGCATTGGGATAAAATTTCTGTACTGCACAACATCTAAAAATTAAAATTTTTAAGTTGACTAGTGGAAAAAATAATTTTTTAGGGAAAGACTTTATTTTTTCAGGATTTGCACAACTATTATTATTGGTGCATATAGTCAATTCTCTTAAATTAATCAATGGAGAAAATAAATTATTAGGTATCTTATCTTTGGATGTATTACGAAGATACATAGTTAAATTTAACTTTTTCAAATTAGTCAAACCTGCAAAACTTTTTTTATAAAATCCGTATAATTCAGTATATTCTCCACTAATCATTAAGTTTTCTAAACTATGTAATCCCATAAAAATATTATCTGGTAATTGAGATAAACCAGCATCACTTAAATTCAATGACACTAAATTATGTAATGAATCAAATATATTTTTCGGATATTCAATTGAGTTATAGTATCCGGGAGACATGTATCTGATGTATAAACATGTTGCATTAATCAATTGTGATTTTTCTACAACTTCAACTAATTGTGTTTCATTGTATATTGTGGCATTTACATGATCATCATGTATAACAATATTTAATTTATCATTTGTTGTAGTCATACAAATTGAATAAAACGTATTGTAATAACAATATTGTCCATATTGTTACTAGTTTCAATTTTTGTGACTGATGAATTGTAAGTGAGAATGCCCATCTTTAGGCTAATTGTTTTTCAACACTCTCAAAGAAAGAGTTAACAATTAAACTTGGTTTAGATGGAACATACTTGACTGCTATTTTGGTAAAGAAGAAGTATTCAATAATACCAACAAAGAAGAATGTCACTGCATTTTCAAGTAAAATATGTTTCACTGGTATACATTGTTCACATTGATACAATAATATAACAATCAACATTGTTACAAAAATAAATAGACTTACATTTGTTATAATAATACTGTTGAACAACCAATTATTATGTGTCTCAACAGTTTTGTCCACTTTTTCATATGATTTTCGTAGTTTATCAACTAAATCTCCATTCAATGATTGACCTATTTTTGATACATCAACTCTTCCAGCAGCTCTCATTTTTTGAACGGCATTAGCAACTTCGGGATGAATATCACTTATTTTATCAAGCATTGGACTGTTGCCATAACCAGCATTCAGACCCTGATTTATGTTTTTATTAATTGCGGCAAAACCAGCATCAACCGCATCACCTAATCCATGCGAAATTTCTTTATTTAGTGCTTTTCGGGCCACTTTAGAAATATAAAACATAAATAACATGCTCAAGATGGTAAACAAAATTAAAACATGAACAGATATGTTTATAGCCATAGGCATGTATGAAGATGGAGTTACACATTCAGTATTCATTTATTAGTACTATAAATAATGTATCTATAATTAAAATTATATGGTCTAATTTTATAGCTATAATGTTCAGTCCCAGTGAAATTACCGATATTCTCATTAATGTACTATTTGTTGCAACTTTTCTAACAGTATTCTTCTTTACTTTTGTAGTCAAGATCGAAGGTGATATAGTAAAGGATCAAGTAGACTATTTAGTTGAGGATTTATCAGAAAATATTAAACTGTTGCCGGCAGAAGCAACCACATTATTGAGACATCAACTCAAAACATCTCAACGTCCAGATATGACAAAAGCTGATGAAGCAGTACAAAAAAGCAATGATGAAATATTTTGGAGTACAATTAAAATTGTTGGAATAGCATTGGGTGTTGGTTTAACTGGTGCATTTGCAGCATCGCGATATTGGAATTTTAGTATTATGGATTCATTAAAGCGCAACTTAATTATCCTTGCATTTATTGCACTAACTGAATATATTTTCCTTATGACATATGGCAGAAATTATAGATCAGCTGATCCTAATCATGTTAAATTAGTTCTTTTGAATAAATTGACCGGTGGACAATCTCATTAAGTAATAACAAATAAAAATGCAGGGGATAAATCTCATTAAGTCTCGTCACAATATACATATTTATCAGTGATTATTATAGTAATGACTGATAAAATAACTGATGTTGAAAATGTAGGATTATTGCCCAAAATATGGGGTCCATGGGTATGGAATGGCCAGCATGCCATAACTTTTGCATATCCTGAAGCACCAACTGAACAAGATAAACAAAATTATAGAACCCATTTTGAAACATTGGGCCATGTTTTGCCATGCTGTAATTGTGGTAAATCATACACTGAATTTATAAAAACTGGTGACACATGTTTAACAGATGATGATCTTAAAGATAGAAAAAGTTTAACACATTGGTTATGGAGAGTTCATAATGTAGTCAATAAAAAACTAGGTGTTGATTATGATGTAAGTTATGAAATGCTTTGCAAAAAATTTGAATCATATCGTGCAGTTTGTGATATTACTCCTGAATTAAAAGCAGTTGCTTTCAAAAATGCATCAAGAAAAGAAGTGCCTATTTTGAATTATGATTATGCTTATTGTTTTGCCAAATATGCTAAGAAAAGAGGTATTGAAAATTTTGAAATGACACTTTTTAAAACATCTAAACTCAAAAAATATACTGAATCATGGTATAATCACAATGCAGAGGTTTTAGAATTGATGCAATATATGAGATTAAATGCAATTACTGCTGTTGAACAACATGGTAAATATAAGGGGTTACCAACTTATCATGAATTAGAAATAATGAAAAGAATGTCAACAACTTTAAGCAAAACAGATATAATTACTATTTTAACTAAAATGGGTATTACTATGATAGATAGTTATGAATTTACCAAATAATTAATCAACAAATGGTACACCACCCATACCACCTGAAACATATTTTTTTGCCGACACCTCTGCAACAGATGGGGGGTGAAGTGCAGCAAGCTGTTTTGCTGCTTCATCTAAAGCTGAAGACATCTTTTTTGCTGACACTTCTGCAACAGATGGAGTTGGAGCAATCTTTTTTGCTGATACTTCTGCAATTGGAGTTGCTTTGATTGTTCTAATTGATTTATCACTAATTGCCCCATATGTGACACATGAATCAAGATTCTTACTGAGTGACCATGGATTATGACAATTAGGGCACACACAACTACCACCCACAATCAAACTATCAATACATGCTTTGTGGAATGCATCACCACATTTTCCCAAAACAGGATTACATGTCAAATCAATCTCTTTAACACTTGCATCATGTTTGACCAGCTTTTGAGGGGTTGGTGCAACTAATGGATTTCTACAAATACCACAATCTTGTGATGATAGGTTATATTGTCGATGAATGACCAGATTGAGTTGCTTGACATTAATCTTGACTTTTGACATTGGTATGGACAGTTATTATTATAAATTTGTTGTTGATAACATTCAATAATCAATTTTTTTTCACATAAATAAAATTTATAGTGTACACACACATCCATTTACACTAAATACAATTTTATTAGCATTCATGCTAAAATCACTATATTCCTGGTATTTGGCTCTTAATTTTGTTTCCAAATCAAGACCTGTTTTGAAAATCATAGTGAATCTTGTTTTCTTCTTGTTTCCATCATAATTCCAGATTGCTGCAATGTCTGCCGAAACATATTCCATTTCACTGTTCATTACTTTTGCAATTGAATAGCACTGTTGTATTATTGTCCCTGTTTTGGTAACTGATCTTGTCTGCAGTAAATAAGCTCCAATATGTCTTTTACGACCTGCATAATTCATATACACAACATTATGACTATCCCCTTCAACCACAAGCTTGTCAAAATATATTGTATTCAATGCATTATACAATCTGTAATCATCAATAACTTTACCATATGGATACATTGATCCAGATGACATACCAGATGCATTTCTGTGACCACCTCCACCATATTTTGATGCAATAATACTTACATCTGCCCTATCATCCATTGATCGCATGCTAAAGAAAAACTCATCATCACCTACACTGTAAATGGTTGAAAAATCTGCATTCATAAATTTAGTTAAACATGCATTTCCAATTTCTGATTTTAAAACTGTTGAATTGCAATGAACAACAAAATAATATGTTGGTCCAACAGCTACAAATTTAGGATAACAATGCATTAATGCTTGACTGATATATACATCATTCTGTTTCACCATCCCAGTACCAATATACATTGCAACACTTGTAAGATATGTATCATCCAATATTTTTTCATATTCAGTAAACTCAAATGGCAATGAATAGATGTATGATGTAACTTCTCTTGTCATTGGCATTTTTTTTGACCAAATATCATTGTCCTCAATATACAGAATTCCAGTTGGAACTGGTGCATTTCCAAAAAAATATCTCCAAGTAATATATGCTCCACTATGTGTCATGTCAAATACTTTATTCTCATATGGTACTGATTTTAGTTCACTCTCTGCACTTTTATGGTGATCCAAAACAACAAGTTTAGATGCTTGTTCTAATAGTGTGGCAGTCACTGCAGATTTATATGAAAAATCACATATGATTACATTTTTTCCAGTTACATCGGGGGGGGATTGATAAAATGATGCTCCAAAATATTCCACCATTTTTCCATTTTTATTTTTGCCATCTGTTGGCTTAAAATAGGTGTATGCGGCTAATGCACTACCAAACCCATCACTACATTTTCCATGATAAATAACAAGGTCAACTTCATCTGGAGAAAGACATAAATGGTTAAAAGCAAGTGTGTCTGTAGAAATTGCCATTGGTAAATGTGTATCTGTTTTATGATATTATAATTTAGTTAACACAATAATTATCAATTTTTATTGTGTTACTTTTTCAAAACTTTTTTGTTTTTTTATTTTATTGATCATAATTGCATATCTGTATTTTCTTTCTAAATACTCAGGATATTTACTGGATAATCCTACGCGTTTGCCACAATAAATATCATCTTCTTTATGCTCATCTGCTTTCAAATACAAATAATCATTTTTTTTCATACAATTTTATGTCCTTTTTATCGCTCATAAAATCAACCACTGTTTCAAATCCATTCAATTCACGCATTTTGTTCACACTTTTGCATGGTCCTTCGATAAATTCATCATTATCAACATCATAAATTGATCTAACTAAAATACCACAAAATAGTGCATCATTACCAAATGTAAGATCCATGCCTTTATAGGTTCCATTTTTATATGTACCATTTTTGTATTGGTGAAAATAAAATAAACCAAACTTTGCCTGATTTGGTGAACAGTGTGTATATTGATCATTGTGTTCACCATTTGTATAGTAAAATTCTAAACTTTCTACCTTTTATCATTAAGGCACTTTTATTTAATATATTGTTGGCTATTTTACTAAATTCAGTATGTTTAAATGTAGTTGTGATTGACATTTGATACTATTACAATAAATTAAAATATTTAAGTAGCTAAATCTGGTACAACATCATTGAAAGCAGAAAATGCCTCACTAAATTGGTCAACACTATCGGTATTATCAGCATTATCAGTGTTATCAGTATTATCACTATTTTTATAAAATTCATGTGTAAATACTGTATAAAATTCCTCAAATTCATTCAGATCCCACTGTAGCTCATCCAACAAAAAATCTGCCAGAAATTGTGATGGTCTTAAATCTGTAACTGTAAATAGATCCTTCCCTCTCAAAAATAGTCCATACCTAATTGCATCATCAACATTATCATATGTCACACCCTTTTCTGCCAACTTGATTTCCCTTTCTTGTTCTGAAAAGTTACTAATTTCATATTTACCCAAATAATATGCAGCATACATAGTTCTACAACTCATATTGCAAATACCAACAGCTCTCCATACCAAATATTTGGCAATGTTTAGTAACTCATCACTATCAAAACTAACTATTTTAGATTGAAAATGGTAACCTGCAAATGTTTTGGCATCATTTTCACGTGGTGTACCCGCAAATTGTTCTACCAAATGCCGATTAAAATTATATGTTGCTACACTGGATGCAAGTGACAATAGTTTTGTAACCTGGCCACAGTATAATTGTTCCCGCTTCTTACCATACTTCGGTCTGTATGTACTAGAGGGAAAAAACAACAAAAATTCATTACTATTGACATAAATTGCAGATGGTCTAAAATATGTCTGTAGATCATATGCTGTTTCAATCATAGCATCCACCATCTCTTTAGAATGTGGAGAATCATCATCTTCTTTAGCTATTTCTTTCAATTTTCTAAGAAGACCCCGAGATCGCAATCCATCAATTCTGATAACAAATGATTTATCGAGTGGTATTATATTACTTGCACTTGTCTTATTCTCATATTTTGTCATTTTTGTCTTCAATTCATATGAATCACCATTATTATCACTCTGATTAGATGTATAGTCCTCGCACTTAGTTGATATCAAATAGTACAATGCAAGAAGTGCTATAAATAATGAAACATGAACCAATATCTCTGGGAATACTGTGGCTATATCATAAAATTGATCCATGTAATACTTTTTATTATACAATTTATGTTTTGTATTACCTATGAGCTTATTTTATCAATTTTTATTAAACAGACAATAACTATTTATATATTTCTTGATTACTAGCATTTGATTACAGTCATAAATAAAAATTATATTGGCTTTTTTGCTCGACAAAAATTGCACGACATATATGTAATTTTACTTTCTTTAACAATTGATGTATCTGTTGATTTGCAGCTTGCACACAATACAAATTTCTTGGCAAAATTTTGACATGTTGTTATGATAATTGGAGGTGGATATGTTCCTGCAATTATCAATGTTCCATCTCCAGATATACTGACACCAACAGTTGTATCAGATTCTCCCAAAATAGACATTTCTGGTCTTAATTCCTTTTCAATAAACATTCTTAATTGTTCTGCACTTCTTCCAAATGATGCACAAATTGCAGGAAAATTAACTATCATGGTTTTTCTATTCTTTCTTTCAATCTGTGGCAATACTAAGCTATTTTTCTTTTTGCTTGTGATCGATGCAAATGTATCATAGAATCTTGTTATCAGTTCATCTTGTGTGTACATGAGTGTAGTTAATATTATATAACTATAGTAACCATTTAGATTTCCTTTATCAATTTTTATTTTTTTGGTCACACAATTATCAAATAAAAATTGATGTCAAAATATGCATATAATAACCTTTTATATTATCTAATTACAGTTAACCATGTTAAAATATTTGACCCAATACCAAAAGCATTTTTCAACAGTTCCCATAATTTCACCATCAATCACAGTTCCCATTTTTGAATCACTATATGAAATATCAAAAGCTGGTCATAATGTCAAAATTCCCAGAATTGTTATGATAGGTAATCAGAGTAGTGGAAAAACATCTTTATTGGAAGCAATGTGTAGCATTAATAATTTATTTGAAAAGAGAGCGGGGTTGGCAACTAAAAGACCAATGTTTATTTACCTCAATAAGATTGGTGAAGGTGAAGGAGATTTTGTAAAGATTGGCAGGATGGGGGAAAAGATTACAAACATGTCAAAGGCAAGAATTAGAATTAGTGAGGAAAACAACATCGATGGTATTTCAGATGAACCACTTGATGTTGCAATTTATTCTCCTAATATTACACACAGTTGTAATCTTATTGATCTTCCTGGCTTCATTAGTACTGTCAGGCAAGGACAAGATGAGGGATTACCTGGCAAAATTAAAAGAATTAATGAAGAATATATTTGTGATAATGCCAATCTAAAATTGATTGTTATGAGTGCAACTGAAGATGTTGCATTGTCATTGGGTCTTATGGAGATCAAAAAGGCACAACAATTACATAATTCATTGGGTGTTTTTACAAAGATAGATCTAATCACAAATGATCATGTTGGAACTGCACATTTGGAAGA
>Ga0214921_10011088_pt1 | contig 11015 bp, 8 predicted proteins | sample LL1505_MetaG_FD_177992 | JGI IMG/M metagenome (GOLD analysis project Ga0214921, IMG submission 177992) | Freshwater microbial communities from Lake Lanier, Atlanta, Georgia, United States - LL-1505 | ecosystem: Environmental > Aquatic > Freshwater > Lake | place: USA: Georgia | collected 2015-05-28
ATATTTCGTACGGAACGGACCCAACCTGGAAGAAACCCAATGTTTCAACCACGTCATTAAACAAATTCATATTGGTAAAGTTCCCATCATGTTAAAGTCTGCCGCCTGCGTCCTCACCCATTACTCGCACCTAGATCACCACTCTACGGGCGAATGTAGGTATGATCCCGGCGGCTACTTCATCATCAACGGTTCGGAAAAGACCGTGCTGGGTCAAGAACGAACGGCTGAGAATAAGATTTATTGCTTTCCAGCAAGTAATTCACACAAGCATCTCTTTCAAGCGGAAATGAAATGTACACCGGATACGAAACGTGTTTCTCCCAAACAAATCAACGTGTACCTCCTGAAGTCGGCTAACGGGGACGTCATTCAAGTCAATCTGCCACGCGTACGTAAATACATTCCCATTGGTATTCTCTTTCGTGCACTCGGTATTCTCAGCGATAAACAAATTTGTCAGTTCATTACCATGAATCAAATGGATCCTGAATTCTTGGAAATGCTTTACCCTTCTCTTCTAGAATCGTCTACCTGCCTCACGGAAGAAGAGGCTACTCAATACATTTCATCCCAAATCATGTACAATACCTTTGACAAGACTGGAAAAAAGGATTTGGTAGTAGACGTGCTGAACATAGACCTGTTTTCCCATTGTAAAACCAAAGAACAAAAGATTTATATGCTTGGCTACATGACCAATAAACTCATTCAATGTTCCCTTGGACGTATTCCCTGTGATGACCGCGACTCGTACCTCAACAAACGTATCGGTTTGACGGGAAGTCTTCTCAATGATCTCTACCGTAATTATTTCAATAAAGTCGTCAAGGACATGCAAAAACAAATCATTCGTGAAATGAATACGGGTTCATGGAAATCACGTGAAGATTACAAAGGGATGATCAACCATACCAACGTATACAAACTCATCCGATCTACAACGATTGAAAATGGATTAAAGCGCGCCTTGTCTACGGGTGACTTTGGCATCAAACAAATGAATACCAATAAAGTAGGCGTGGCACAAGTCTTGAATCGTCTCACCTATGCATCCAGCTTGAGTCACTTGCGACGCATCAACACGCCAGTAGCGGCGAGTGGAAAGCTGGTTGCACCGCGTAAATTATCCAATAGTACGTGGGGGTTCTTGTGTCCCGCCGAAACGCCAGAGGGTCAATCGGTTGGCTTAGTGAAAAACATGGCCTACATGACACACATTACGGTTCGGTCTGAAAATAGTTCACTGTACAAGCAAGTGGGTGACTTGGATCCATTGACACTGGATCCAGACGTGACCAAGGTGTTTATCAATGGATCATGGATTGGCTGTACCAAGGAACCACAGGCATTGTACCTTTCCATGAAAGCGAAAAAGTATGCCGCTATCATTAGTATTTATACGTCAGTGGTGTTTGATTACAAGGCGAATGAAATTCGGTTATGTAATGATCCGGGACGACTCGTACGTCCCCTATTCAAAGTAAAGGATCAACAGCTTCTGTACACACCAGAAGTGTCACAGCTTCTAAAAGAAAAAAAGATCACGTGGGATGACTTGTTGCTAAGTCACACGAGAGAATCCGTCATTGAATATGTAGACCCAGCAGAACAAAATGCAGCCATGATTTCCATGTCACGTGACATTGATGACAAGTACAAGTATACGCATACGGAAATGGATCCCAGCACCATCTTTGGTGTTCTTGCTTCCTGTATTCCCTTTCCAGAACACAATCAATCTCCACGTAATACGTACCAGTGTGCCATGGGTAAACAGGCCATCGGCGTCTACGTCACCAATTATCAAGAGAGAATGGATAAAACGGCATGGATTTTGAATACCCCAGGTAGACCGCTCGTAGATACGCGAGTGATGCACATGTTGAAGTTGAACGAGTTACCTTCTGGTATGACGGTCATTGTTGCCATCATGACCCATACGGGATACAATCAAGAAGATAGTGTGATGATTAATCAAGGAGCGATTGATCGCGGTCTCTTCCGTACTACGGCCTACCATACGGAAAAAGAAGAAGATAAAAAAACGGGAGATGAAGAAGTGCGATGTAAGCCAGATCAGCATCGTACCAAGGGCATGAAATTTAGTAATTATTCCAAGATTGGACCGGATGGTGTCATGCCAGTGAATACGGAAATTGAAAACATGGACATTATCATGGGAAAAGTGATGCCGATTAAAGAAGCACGAAATGATTTGACAAAGCGAATCAAGTTTGAAGATACCAGTAAATATTTCCGAACAGATGAACGCTGTTACATGGATAAGAATCATATTGGAATCAACGGAGAGGGGTATACGTCATGGAAGTGTCGTATTCGTGCGGATCGTATCCCGGAAATTGGTGACAAGTTTAGTTCACGTCACGGACAAAAGGGTACCGTTGGAAACATTATTCCAGAAGCGGACCTTCCCTTTACAGCAGAGGGTGTGAAGCCGGACATTATCATTAATCCACATGCCATTCCGTCACGCATGACGATTGGACAATTGAAGGAAACACTGCTTGGTAAAGTATTGCTGGAGCTAGGAATCTTTGGAGATGGAACGGCGTTTACGGATTTATCGGTGGCCACCATTGCAGACGAGTTGAAAAAGGTAGGGTATGAATCTACAGGAAATGAAATCATGTACAATGCCTTGTCGGGTGAACAAATGGAATCTAGTATTTTCATTGGACCATGCTTCTATCAACGACTCAAGCACATGGTCGTAGACAAGCATCACAGTCGCTCACTCGGTCCTGCAGTGGGTCTGACGCGCCAACCAGCAGAAGGTAGGTCGCGTGACGGTGGTCTACGGTTCGGTGAAATGGAACGTGACTGTATGATCTCGCATGGTGCGTCTTGCTTTACCAAGGGAAGAATGTATGATGCATCGGATGCGTTCAAGGTACACGTATGTAAAAAGTGTGGTATGATTGCGTCGCATAATGATGCGGGACATATCCATCTGTGTAAGCTGTGCGACAATCGTACGGAATTCTCGGAAGTGAAGCTGCCGTATGCATGCAAGTTGTTATTTCATGAATTGATTACGATGAATGTAGCGCCGCGAATGATTACGAGATAATCTAGTCCTACTATAAATGCAAACCTATCGTTCTCTTCAAAAACCTTTTTTTGGTAAAGGCACGTCTGTGATTCCACCACATGTGTATACGTGTTGGCATACGAAACAGTTACCCCCCTTGATGAAACAAAACGTAGAGAGAATGATTCGTGAGAATCCAGAAATGCAAATACATCTCTATGATGAAGACGATTGTCGTGCATTTATTTCCGTGCATTTTGACCCTACCGTTCTGCATGCGTATGATTCACTGGTTCCCTGTTCTTATAAATCGGATTTATGGAGATATTGTGTCCTCTACGTCAAGGGCGGGGTCTACGTAGATATCAAGTACAAGACGGTAAATGGATTTCGGTTTGTAGGATTGACGGACAAGGAACATTTTGTAAGAGATGCCGATACGCGTAACGTCTACACGGCTCTTCTGGTAAGTATGCCGCGTAATCCCATTCTACTTCAATGTATTCAACAAATTGTCAAGAATGTAGCCAACCGGGACTATGGCGATTCGCCGATACATCCAACGGGTCCTGGGTTATTAGGATCTTACTTTACACAAGAAGAAAAGAATCGTATGGAATTGTATCATGGTGCACAATGGGAAATCAACAAATTTTATATTGTGTATAGAGATCGTATCATCTTAGAATTTTACGATCGCTACAGAGAAGAACAACACAAGTTTCAAAAAAACAAACGATATATTGATTTATGGATAGACAAGGCCATTTATGCATGAGTAAACATCAATGCTTTTTTCTTTTTTGGTTTGGATTGAACGGGTTCAAATAACGTGTACCGAAATGGACCAAATATGGTAGCCCATGCTCGTTCTGTATAGTGTCCGACTTCTGGATTAGTATGGATGGCTAATTCATCCATCAGTTGTTTATATCGTGAGGGGTGATGCTGCAGAATGTCGCGCTTGTCTACTGAAAAGATGCCATAGTAACAATATATCCCTACATCGTGAAAGCCGTGACGTAAAAACCAGTTTCCAAAAGGACGTTGAGGGCATGGGTATACTTTGGATTCATTGTTTAACAATTGATTGTTTGAATGTTGACAACAATACTCTTCTTGTGAAAAATCTAAAAATTCTTTATAAATGGATTCCGTTTCACATCCCACAAAAAAAGCTCTTTTTTTTTGAAGAATACTCAAGAGAATCTTAACGGCAATTCTCTTTTTATAAGGCATGTCCGTAGATCCTGGTAAAAAGACAACAGTATTGGGTAAAGTAGAATAGTGTGTTACGACGTGATGTAGGTACGTGTGATCACACCTACCTACATTGGGTAGAGTGATTACTTTGGCAACGTATTTTTTTTCAAAGTTTTCATTGATCCCTTTGTTGTAAACGGTATACGTGAATTGATGAAAAGGATACTCCAACGTCCAGGATAAGTCTTCATTGTATCGGGAAACACAAATCATTACTTATAACTTATATTTTCCCATGACATTCCTTTCCCATTTCCATGTCGGATGTGCCAATCTCCTACCAAGATCTACCAGGCTACTGCATAATCGTGACCATCAAAAATCACATCAAACGTTCCGTTACACTGCCTAGAATGTCTATCTGGATACACATCTATACTCTTTGGCGTGAGCGACGTGATCACCTACATCAAAAGAAGTAACGTGGGCAGGTGTACTTTAAAAAGATTTCCGAAGAATGACCTGCATTGAATCCAATTTCCATGATTCCGTGTGAAGTAAATCGTGTACTTGAGTGATTTCCGAAACCACGATCGTTTAAAACATGCTAAACCATTTTATTGAAAAGTGTTAGATCTTCTACTTCATTCCAATTATGGGCATGAAAACTTTCTAGTATCTTCTCCATGGTTTCTTCTCCTGCAATGTCTGCTCTACCACGCTGACTAATATAAATGAATTCTTCCAAGGTTTTGGTCTTGTAATGATTCAGTTGTATGACACTGAGATCAGCCTCGTGATTCCATGGGCCTTGGATGATGGTACCATTCGTACATTTGATATGACCCTTTACATCCACGTCATGTACTGTATTGTACTTGACAAAAAAATCCTTGTTAAAAAGGGTTTTAATATGACAATCACCGTTGCGCTGACACCAAGTAAAGCGTTTACGTAAAGGTTCATTGGTAAATGTTTTATGAGAGTCACCAAAGAATCTCCAATTGATGCCGATACCTACACAATCATCCTTAATGTACTCTTGTACAAAGGCTTGGATGGAGGGATGTTTTTTCAAGACGATGAATTCATCACAATCCATATGAATGACATGACTCACCGTAGGCATGATCGTTGCGGTAAAGTGGTCTATCGCCTTGTACTGCATCACCTTTCCTGGAAAATGAATCACGTGTACCTTGGGAATCCCTATGCGGTGATAGGTCGGTACATCTTCATTGTCATAAATATAAATGGCATCAAATCCAATGGATAAATGATGGTTGCAAAATTCTTCTATATAAAGATGTTCTAGTTTGGCGATACAAAACAATACAATCATACTTTATTCTAAACAAATTAAACGTACACGCGTACGTTAATGTATGGAAAAGTTAGATTATTATGTAGAGCATAAACAAATTCCGAATTTATTATTTCATGGTCCTTCTGGTAGTGGAAAAAAGACCATTCTTCAAGCTTTTTTAAAACGTCTTTACCCGGATAAAGAAACACTGGAACAACAAGTCATGTATGTAAATTGTGCTTACGGAAAAGGGATCAAATTTATTCGGGAAGAAGTCAAATACTTTTCTAAAATGAATACTCATAGTTTGTTCAAGTCGGTTGTCCTACTGAATGCAGAAAAGCTGACACCTGATGCTCAATTTGCTTTGCGTCGTTGCATTGAACAATTCAGTTATAATACGCGTTTCTTCATGGTGACGATTGACAAGTATAAGTTGATTCGGCCTATTCTTTCGCGATTTTCTGAAATTTATATTAGTAGTCCAATCAACTTACATGAAGTAGGGCTGAAAGTGTTTGCGTTTCATGCCTACGAAGCCAATCAGCGCGCCTCCTTTGAAGAGATCATGTCCCGGTTAACGAAAGAAAATATACAATCGGTTGCCCATGAATTGTACGAAGGAGGACATTCTGCCTTGGATGTAGAGAAGTGGGTCAATGCACAACCAGATAGTATGGAAAAGTATCGGTGGATTCTTTATTTTCACAAGATACGGAGTGAATGTCGTAACGAAGAACTCTTGCTTTACTTAATGTTGCACTTTTACACGTATGATTTGAATCTTTCTTTTTTTATGTAAAGAATATATGAGCCGTAAAAATAGAATCAAATGGGGCATTGTCTTGACAACTACAGTGAATATTCATAACGTAAATTTTCTTCATCAAACAAAGAAGGAAGAACGTATCCAAACGTATTTAAAATCTATTCGTCAATGGTTACTTACGGATTTACCAATTATAGTAGTAGAGAATTCTGGGTATACTTTTCCAGAGCTAAAAGGAACACGTGTAGAAGTCATTACGTTCAATAGTAAAGATGATAAAGAGTTTAACCACTTTTTACATTCTTTGTTAGAATTGAAAGATAAAGGTATATATGAATTAAGATCTATACGCTATGCATGTGAACATTCCCGATTACTGAAACAATGTACACATTTTATGAAAGTCACTGGACGATATTTTATTCCTTCGTTAGAAGGGATCCTAAAAAAACTTCCCTATTCTACAAAAGCTGTAAGGCAGAATAATTCAGATCAATGTGAAGTATTTGGATGCAGAAAAGATTTTACAGATATTATTTTTGATTATATTACACTCAATAAAGATAAAAAATTGTGTTCTACGTTTGAAAAAGTCTATCAATATAGAATAAGTTTAATTCCGCATGCGGTGTTGCCCATTATGCCTATTTCACCAACGAAAAGAGGTGGAGTGAATGAAATCAAAACATTCTTATAAAATATATAGAGATATTTCATTATCACGTTCATGGATGACAATAACGTACCTACGCTACAAACGTCCCAGCAAGAATGGGCCATCCGTTTAACTCGCGTCGTTCATCCTCTTATCTATGAAGGTGTCCAGGCCATGTTTCAAGAAGCCGTAGGGATTTGTAAACAATCCGAAGAAGAGGATAAATATTTAATGACGTTTCAAAATATTCTAGCCCGTATCCCCAAATGGAACGAAGAGATCATCAAGAAGGAAACGTCACGTATCATTGAAAAGAGTGGCTGCTCCTACTTGGAGGATTTGTTGACCTGTGTCCATATTGCACAACTAAAAATTCTCTCTTCTATTCGTACGGGAAAGTCACAGAAAAAGGTAGAGATTGACATTCCCAAGTTGAATGGGTTCATTCACAAAGTATACATTCATATTTCGCGTGAACTTTATGCCAGCGTCTACTTGTTTGAAAAGGGAATTCCGCCACTGGTCTTTCAACAAAATCGTAGTAAAGTCAATGAAATCATCAAGGAATCCATTTTGAATGCCATTCGCGATAGTATTCCCGTAGAACAGTTACTTCGGGCCTACCTAGATGAAACCACGGATTTCATGAAAGAGGTACCCAAGGAGGAACCCAAGGTAGAAAAGGAGTTAAAGTTTTCCAATCAAGATTCAGCCATTACGGTGAACAATGAGGCCATGGTGATTGAAGCACCAAAGGATGTAGATACGTTGGAAAAGATTGCCGAGCAACGAAACAATCAGAGAAAGGCAGAAGAGGCAGCAGAGGCAGAGGAAGAAAAAGTAAAAATATCCGATGAAGTAGTTATGATTGATGTAGAGGAGTTGGTACCTGTTACACTAGAGTTGCCGAAAAAAGAAGAGATTGATTTAGGCATTGAAATTTTATCATAATGTATCAAAAAATTAAGTATAGAAGGAAAAAATCTTTTTTCTTCTATATCTATGAACTCTCTTCTACTATCGGCCATCATTGGTGTGATTTACGTCGTGATCAAAATGGTACTCCACTACAAAGAGTCTCCGTCCCCTAACATCAAAGAAGGAATTCTTGTGATGTTAAGTAGTATGGCCGGGTTATATGGAACGTCACAATTTGGAATGGTCAAACCAAAAGTAACCGAAGTCTTTACAGAGACACCAGGTTTTTAGACGTATCTAGTATGACACGTAGACGTAAAACAAAACGTGGTGGTCAAAAAGTAAGAACACAACAAATAAATAGGGCCTCTAAACAAATATGCCAACATGAAAATGATTGTTGTGCTGAGGTATTTTTTGCACTTGGATACATGAATAGAGAGGATTCTATTTATTTAGCCAATCTAAAACCAGATGGGTTAACGACTACAGAAGTGGTAGATTTGTTACAAGTAGCTTATGGACCTTCTATAAGAGCAGTGTCCCTTCCCAAAAATTGTATTATAAATGCCTCATCTCATTGTGATGGAACGATTGTATTGAATGATAATGAGGCTACTGTAGTAAGTATTCAAATGATAAGTCCAACTGAAAATAGGGCGCATTTGTTTATAATGTATACAGTAGAAGACAAAAAATTATATGCATTTGATCCTCAAACTGGTGTAACTAGGCTAATAGATGATTATTTAGTACCATTTGCAGTGGTACCAGGAGTTTCCATCACGGTATCTTATATTGATTCTAGCAGTGTATTACAGGCACATGCATATGGAATTACGCGACCCATGATTGACCATGTATTTCCACACATACCATATGAAGAAGCTGGCTATGGACCATCGGATGAGTTTTTGGATAGCATCTAAGCGCTACAAGATTCACAAGGAACCGTAAAAGGGGTTGGTGCATGTTTTGCCTTTCTCCTCAAATAATAAATACCCGTTTTCAATCCCTTTTTCCATCCATAAAAGTGCATGGATGTCAAAATGGTATACGTTGGATCTTTAATCCATAAATTTAAACTTTGCGATTGACAAATAAACGCTCCACGATCTACTGCCATATCAATCAACTTTTTCATTGGCATTTCCCATACAATTCTATATCTCTGCTTCATTTCATCTGGAATGTCCAACTGCTGCACACTCCCTTGATTGGCAATAATGTTTTGCTTCACCGATTCATTCCATTTTCCCATCTCCATCAATTCACGTACCACATATTCATTCAAGACAATGAATTCACCCGCCAACGTTCGCCTCGTATACAGGTGACTCGTAATGGGTTCAATACATTCCGTATTCCCCAAAATCTGTGACGTAGACGCCGTTGGCATGGGAGCCACCAACAGAGAGTTTCGCACACCATGCTCCATGACCTTGGTTCGCAATGCACTCCAATCGTACCGATGCGCGGCAACACCCCATAAATCAAACTGAAACTTTCCCTCGGATAGCGGTGATCCACGAAACGTAGAGTAAGGTCCCTGTTCCATTGCCAATTCCATACTGGTTTCCATGGCCGCATGGTACAACGTCTCAAAAATATTCCGATTTACTTCAGCCGCCTCTTCACTAATAAACGGTAGCTTCATGAGGAAAAAGACATCTGCCAGACCTTGGACACCCAGTCCAATCGGACGGTGTCGCATGTTACTTCGCCTTGCCTTTTCTGTAGGATAGTCGTTGATATCAATGATTCGGTCTAGATTTCGCGTCACAATCTTCGTCACTCGGTGAAGCTCCTCGTACTGGAATGCACCGTTCTTCACAAAGGCCGGAAGGGAGACACTGGCCAGGTTACACACGGCCGTTTCTTCTGGGCTACTGTACTGAATGATTTCCGTGCACAAGTTAGACGATTGAATGACACCAATGTTTTTCTGATTAGACTTTTCGTTACATGCATCCTTGTACAGCAAGTAGGGTGTACCGGTTTCCATTTGTGAGTTCAAAATTTGAAACCATAGGTCACGTGCCTGGACTACTTTGGTCGCCTTTCCTTCCGATTCGTACCTCTCGTACAGCGCACGATACTCGGCACCGTAGACACTGCTCAAGCCGGGACACTTGTGCGGACAGAACAGGGACCAACTCTCCTGCTTCTCTACGCGTTCCATGAAAAGGTCCGGTACCCATAATCCATAAAAGAGATCGCGTGCCTTGGAATTCTCATCACCCGTATTTCGCTTCAAATCCAACCAGGCTTCAATATCGGGATGTTCGGGAGACAAGTAGACGGCAATGGACCCGTTACGTTTCCCGCCACCTTGGTCTACGTAGCGCGCGGTTTCATTAAAGACGCGAAGCATGGGGACTAGCCCGTTACTTTTACCGTTGGTACCTTGAATGGGTGTGTTCGCTGCACGAATGTTATGAATATGGATTCCGATGCCGCCAGCCCATTTGGAAATGAGAGCGCAATCCTTCAATGTATCAAAAATACCTTCAATGGAATCCTCCTGCATGGCGACAAGGAAACACGAACTCAACTGTTGATGTTTCGTCCCTGCATTGAACAAGGTAGGCGTAGCGTGTGTATAGTAGAGCTGAGACATTAAATTGTACGCCTGCTGTACCTTGTCTAACTGGGTACCATGTAGTGAAATGGCAACACGCATCCACATATGCTGGGGTCTCTCTACGATTTTGTCGCCTACTTTGAGAAGGTACGCACGCTCCAAGGTCTTGTACCCGAAATAATCAAAGAGGTAGTCGCGTGAATAGTCAATCATGGCCTGGTAAGAGGAGGCAAGCTCGTAGACGGAGGCGGCGTACTGATCACTGATACGACCGGCCTCGTCTAATCCGCATACGACTTCATAAAAGGAAGCGCTTGTATTCTTGTGAAGGTTGGAGATGACGATGCGGCCGGCAAGGACACCGAAATCGGGATGGTTGGCGCACTGAGAAGCACACTCTTGTGCGGTTAATTCGTCAATGTTAGAGGTAGAAATTTGATCGTGTAATTGATTGATGATTTGAATGACAAGGCGTGGAATGTCAATGCAAAGACGTGGCTCCATATGGGCCAACTTCCGAATTCG
>Ga0214921_10011089_pt1 | contig 11014 bp, 10 predicted proteins | sample LL1505_MetaG_FD_177992 | JGI IMG/M metagenome (GOLD analysis project Ga0214921, IMG submission 177992) | Freshwater microbial communities from Lake Lanier, Atlanta, Georgia, United States - LL-1505 | ecosystem: Environmental > Aquatic > Freshwater > Lake | place: USA: Georgia | collected...
GCGTGCCACCGGTGCGCTGGTAGTTACAGCGTTTGCGTTTGATGTTTGCGACTGGCCAGAAGTGCCCGCGCCTTGGCCACGTTGGTTGGACGCATCAACAGACTGGTTGTCAAACCCTAGTTGCTCTTGTGAAGCGCCTTCTTGACGATCGGAGCGCTCACCACCTCGCTCGCGACGGTCGCGGCCGTAACGGTCGCGTGAACGACGTTCGCGGCGTTCACCGTTGTTGTCTGAGTCTGATTCACCATTTGCCTGAGTTGCTTCTGTAGAAGACAAGCCCGTAGGTGTTTCGGTTTGTGCGGATTCGTCATGGCGTGGACGCTCGTTGCGGCGGTTTTCGCCACGGGGTGCTCGTTCACGGCGAGGGGCTTCGCTGCGGTTTGTCGCTTCGCCAGCATCGCCGTTGTCTTCACGCGCAATACGTTCGTTGCGTGCCTTGGCGCGCATCTCGGCTTGTGCTTGTAACGTGTCTTCTGGACCACCGACTTGGCTGTTAGCCTCGGTGGTATTGGACAAGTTGGATTCGTTGTTCGCACTGCCAGCACCTGCTGCACCATTGCGTCTGCCGCGCCCGCGGTCTTGACGAGGGGCGCGTCCTTCTTGGTTAGTCTCGTTAGCGCCATCTGTGCGCTCGTTGCGCTCACCACGCTCAATGCGGTTACCGCGCTCAGCGCGTTCACCACGTTCTGGACGATCACCACCGCGAGCTGGGCGTTCATTGCGACCTTCTTCGCTACGCTCGCCGCGTTCAGCCCGGTCACCACCACGGCCGCTTCGGCCACCGCGACCACCGCGTGCGTTGCGTCCGCCATCACGGCCTTCGCGTTTGTCGTCTTTTTTGTCTGCAGGTTTTTTGCTGTCGGTAGCGGGCGCTTCTGTTTTGTCGCCGCTGAACAAGCCTTTGATCCAAGAGAAGAAACCTTTTTCAGCAGGCGCCTTTTCTTCAGCAATAGCTTTGTATGCACCGCGCTTAGGTTGGGCGGGCGCTTTGGGTTCTGCAATTGGGGCTGGCAGGTCAGGCAAGACGCCTTTGATGACAGGCGTTTGTTTGTTGGTCGGCTCTTGTGAGCGACGGGTGACAGCAGTCGGGTCTTCGAATTCCTCGGCCATTTTGTAGCTGGCTTCGACGCGGTCTAAGCGCGGGTCATCGTGCTTTAAGCGCTCCAACTTGTAGTTGGGAGTTTCGAGGGTTTTGTTGGGAACCAACAAAACATTCAAGCGTTGTTGGATTTCGATCTTGGCGATCTCGGTGCGCTTTTCGTTCAACAAGAAAGAAGCGACTTCGACGGGCACCTGCGCGTAAACCGCGGCTGTGTTTTCTTTCATCGACTCCTCTTGGATGATGCGCAAGATTTGCAAAGCCGAGCTTTCGGTATCGCGCACATGGCCCGAACCGCCGCAGCGTGGGCAAGGAATAGAAGCACCTTCGGACAGCGCAGGGCGCAGGCGTTGGCGGCTCATTTCCATCAAGCCGAATTTGCTGATGGTGCCAAATTGCACGCGGGCGCGGTCTTGGCGCAGAGCGTCGCGCAAGCGGTTTTCGACTTCGCGTCGGTTGCGGCTCTCGTCCATGTCGATGAAGTCGATGACGATCAGGCCACCCAAATCGCGCAAGCGCATTTGGCGCGCGACTTCGTCGGCGGCTTCGAGGTTGGTACGGGTGGCGGTTTCTTCGATGTCGCCGCCTTTGATGGAGCGCGCTGAGTTGACGTCGACCGACACCAAAGCTTCGGTGTGGTCGATCACGATGGCACCGCCCGAAGGCAAGGTGACCGTGCGGGCATAAGCCGACTCAATTTGGTGTTCGATCTGGAATCGGCTAAACAGAGGCGTTTCGTCGCGGTAGCGTTTAACGCGGGCGGCATGCTCGGGCATGACATGCGCCATGAACTGCTGGGCTTGGTCGTAGATGTCGTCGGTATCGATGAGGATGTCACCGATATCGTGGTTGAAGTAGTCGCGGATCGCGCGAATCACCAAACTCGACTCTTGGTAAATCAAGAACGCACCTTTGGTTTTGCTAGCGCCGTCGATCGCGCCCCAGAGTTTGAGCAAGTAGTTCAAGTCCCACTGCAGTTCGGGCGCGCTGCGTCCAATGCCTGCGGTGCGGGCAATGATGGACATACCGTTGGGGTATTCCAACTGGTCCATCGCTTCTTTGAGTTCTGCGCGGTCGTCACCTTCGATGCGACGGCTGACACCACCGCCACGGGGGTTGTTGGGCATCAGCACCACATAACGCCCCGCCAAGCTGATGAAAGTGGTGAGCGCTGCGCCTTTGTTGCCGCGTTCTTCTTTCTCAACCTGCACCAGCATTTCGACGCCTTCTTTGATGACGTCTTGGATGCGCGCTTGGCTCACCGAAACGCCAGCGGCGAAATACTGTTTGGAGATTTCTTTGAAGGGCAAAAAGCCGTGGCGGTCTTCGCCGTAGTCGACGAAGCAGGCTTCTAGCGAGGGCTCGACGCGTGTCACGACTGCTTTGTAAATATTGCCTTTGCGCTGTTCGCGGCCCTCGATTTCGATTTCGTAGTCGAGGAGTTTTTGTCCGTCGACGATTGCCAAGCGGCGTTCTTCTGCCTGGGTGGCGTTAATGAGCATCCGTTTCATGGAGCGTACCTTCACATTTCTTAAACATCACAGGCCCATGACGGGCCAACGATGCCAGAGAGGACGTCAAAAAACGAAGGGAATTGCCATGGCGACCGTCAAAGCGTGCGCTTGTGAGCGCAGCCGACGGAGGGTGGGCGCGTGGATGAGAGCGGGTTCGGAGATAAATTTCGCGACAACCATGGGATTGCTAACTCGCTGTAATCCGCTGATGAGACTCTTACAAGGGTCTCACCAACTTGGGGTATTCCATTTCAGTGTTTTCTGAGCGTCTGCTCAACTTTTGGGGCGTTTGGCCATCCAGTCTCTTTGGTACTGGGTCTGCGAAACGGGCCCAAAAGGGGCATCGACCTCACCGCGTTGCTCTGTCCGTGCTCTAATCTCAGTTAAATCAAGTACTTACAAGCAAACGCTGGTGAAACACATTATAGGGGCTATCCACCTAGCTTCAGACCCTTCAGTGAAAACCCTAGCCGTGGACGATGACTCGGCGGGGCAACGGCTCGACAATTTTTTGATGCGCCATCTCAAAGGGGTGCCCAAAACCCATGTCTACCGCATCATCCGTTCGGGAGAGGTGCGGGTGAACAAAGGCCGCGCGTCGGCGGACCAGCGGATAGAGGCGGGAGATTTGATCCGTATTCCGCCAGTTCGCATCTCCGCCCAAATGCAAGCCAAAGAAGACGCCCCAGCACCCGCCCGCGAGTTCGAGGTGCTCATGGAAGACGAAGCCTTGATCGCCATCGACAAGCCCGCCGGGGTCGCAGTGCATGGCGGCAGTGGCGTGAGTTTTGGGGTGATCGAGCAACTGCGCCGTGCGCGGCCGGCTAGTTTGAATTTGGAACTTGTGCACCGCTTAGACCGCGAGACCTCAGGCGTACTGCTGATAGCCAAAAAACGCAGTGCGCTCAAACATTTGCAAGACCAGTTTCGTGACCGCGAAACCGGCAAGACCTATTTGGCCTTGGTACTGGGCTTGTGGCCTTCGAACAAAAAAGTGATCGATGTGCCGCTCTTCAAATACACCGTGGCGACGGGTGAGGCCGCAGGGGAGCGCCGCGTCAAAGTGGTGGGCAAGGACGACCCGAACGGGCAACGCGCCATTACCTTGGTGCGCGTGGCGCGCACGGTAGGGCCTTACACCTTGTTGGAAGTGACGATCAAGACGGGGCGTACGCATCAGATTCGTGTGCACATGGCCAGCCAAGGGCATCCGATCGCGGGTGACGACAAATACGGCGACTTTGAGCAGAACAAACAATTACAAAAGTTGGGTCTCAAGCGCATGTTTTTGCATGCATGGCAATTGAAGTTTCACCATCCAGTGAGCGCGCGTCCCGTGACCGTCAAAGCCCCACTGCCAGCGGCTTTGCAACAATTTATCGATTCCGTCCAGCCCCCTATACAAGCATGAGCACTGCGCTAAAGACCCGGCAATTTGATTTGATCGCCTTCGATTGGGATGGCACTTTGTTTGATTCGACGCAAATCATCACGCGTTGCATCCAAGCGGCTGTGCAGGATGTGGGTGGCGCCAAACCTAGTGACACAGCTGCCGCCTTTGTGATCGGAATGGCACTGATGCCTGCCTTGGCCCACGCCGCGCCAGATGTGCCGAAAGAGAAATATCCCTTGCTCGGTGAGCGCTACCGTTTTCATTACCAACAACATGTCAACGACATCAGTTTGTTTGATGGCATCTTGCCAATGCTCTATGCCTTGCGCGAACGGCAACATGTGCTGACCGTGGCGACCGGTAAGAGCCGCAAAGGCTTGACCGAGGCTTTGAACACCGTGCAATTGCAAGGCTTGTTTGACGCATCGCGTACTGCCGACGAAACTGCAGGCAAGCCCAATCCTTTGATGCTCCAAGAGTTGATGGGCGAATTTGGCGTACCGCCCGAGCGCACCTTGATGGTCGGCGACACTACCCACGATTTAGAAATGGCCCAAAGAGCCGGTTGCCCAAGCGTGGGCGTGAGCTACGGCGCGCATGACCATTCAGAATTTGCAGCTTTGCAACCGCGCTTTGTGGCGCACACGGTGCGGGAATTACATGATTGGTTATTGGTAAACGGGTAGCGAGGACAGGATGAACCCAGATGACGCAAATCAACGCATAGCCTTTTGCGCAAGTGCAGATTTACAAGAAGGCGCCAGAGCCGTTCCGTTTGATGTGGTCTACGCAGGACAAACATGCCGTGCTTTTGCGGTGCGTTTTGAAGGCCAGCCCCATGCATATTTGAACCGTTGCACCCATGTGGCGATGGAAATGGACTTCCAGCCTGACCAGTTTTTTGACGACACCGGCAGGTGGTTGCTATGCGCCACGCACGGCGCGGTGTATGCGCCCGATACCGGCGAATGCGCAGGCGGCCCATGCCGCGGCGGCTTGGTCAAGATTGACCTTTCAGAAACAGACGGCGTGGTCCACTGGCATACTGCTTACAACTTAAAACCTTTTGAATTTCCTCTTTAACCACCGACATGTCAGATAACCACCAGTTACCCAACACGCCTTCCGCACCCAGCCATAAAGTGGTGTGGGAACGCGATACCTTAGAACGCTTGGCATTTGCTACTTTGGCGGAACAGCGGGCAAGCCGTCGCTGGCGCATCTTTTTCCGATTCGCTTGGCTAACGCTTTTTGCGGTGTTGGTTTGGACGGGATTTCATCGTGCAGGTGTTGGAAGTTCTGGCCCTAGCCAGCCGCATACGGCGGTAGTTGCCATCAAAGGTGAGATTGCAGACGGCTCAGACGCCAGTGCCGAATGGACGGTGAATGCCTTGCGCGCAGCTTTTGAAGACGAAGGGTCCCGCGCTATTGTGTTGCTGATCAACTCACCTGGTGGTAGCCCAGTACAGGCGGGCATCATCAACGACGAGGTGCGTCGCCTTAAGGCTAAATACGACAAACCGGTATATGCGGTGGTGGAGGAGTCTTGTGCCTCTGCTGCGTATTACATCGCGGTGGCTGCGGATGAAATTTATGTCGACAAGGCCAGTATTGTTGGAAGTATTGGTGTGTTGATGGACGGTTTTGGTTTTACCGGTTTGATGGACAAACTAGGTGTTGAGCGCCGCTTGATGACGGCGGGCGTGAACAAAGGATTCTTGGATCCCTTCAGCCCGCAAACCAAAGCCCAGCGCACCCATGCGCAAACTTTGCTTGATCAAATCCATGCGCAATTTATTCAGGTGGTGCGTGAAGGACGAGGCAAGCGTTTGAAAGAAACGCCTGAGTTATTTACGGGTTTGTTTTGGAGCGGCCAACAAGCTGTCGATATCGGTTTGGCCGATGGCTTGGGTAACGTTGATTACGTCGCGCGTGAAATTGTCAAAGCCGAAGACGTCATCGATTACACCCGTCATGACAACGTGGCTGAACGTTTAGCCAAGCGTTTTGGTGCTGCGATTGGTGAGGGCGTGGTGCACGCTTTGCAAAGGCAACCGGCGGTTCGATAAACGAACGCCTGTTTACTAGTCTTGCTTTTGATTTCAGGCGGGAATTGCTGCCGTTTTTCGCATTACGCAATTTTGGTCAGCGAATTACTTGCCAATAGCAAACACAGTCGGCGAGTCGCCTATAGCGTGTGATGAGCGCCAGTCCTTTAAGGCGTGACACTGCACATCCATAGTCGGCAGGGTGATTCCGCTGGCGCGCGCAAGCCGCGTGTTGGGTTGCAAACCTTTAAGCAGCGCTTCCCACAAAGCTTTATTGCGATAAGGCGTTTCTATGAAGAGTTGGGTTTGGCCGGTTTTCATGGCCAGTGTTTCGAGTTCACGTATGCGCTGCAAGCGCGCTGCGCTGTCTTGCGGTAAATAGCCAACGAATGCGAAGTTTTGTCCATTCAATCCACTGGCAGCCAAGGCCAAAAGCAACGACACAGGACCCACTAAAGGCACTACCCGAATCCCCAGTTGGTGCGCGGCCATTACGACGGAAGAGCCTGGGTCGGCCACTGCTGGCATGCCCGCTTCGCTGACCAAACCAATGTCCAGGCCTTTCAATGCCAAGGCAAGCAGGGGCTTGGCATCAAACTCACCTTGGTGATCGCCTTTTTTGTGGATTTCGCGCGGCAGTTCGGTGATCTGCATCTCTTGTAAAGTTACCGTGAGTGGTGCAACTTCGTTCACACGTTTTAAAAATGCGCGCGTGCTTTTGGCGTTTTCAGTGATCCAGTGGGTCAAGCCAGATGCGACCCGCAAGGTGGCTTGCGGCAAAACATCGGCGATGGGTGCGGAGGTATCGCATCCAAAGTCGAGTGGCGTGGGTACCAGATAGATCGTGCCTTTTTGCGTTGAAGTCATATGTGTGTTTGTCGCGCGGTTTTTGATTGGCAACACCAATGGAATGCTTATTTAGGAGGGCTTGTTGAAGCGTCAGGCGTTAAAAAATGGAGATCCCCGCGTCTCGCAACATTCGGCAAGTCCGTATCAACGGCAAACCTATGAGCGCTGTTGGGTCGTCGTTGTCGATTGCGTCCAACAAGGCAATGCCTAGACCTTCACTTTTGGCGCTGCCTGCGCAGTCGTATGGCTGTTCGGCTTGTAGGTATGCCTCAATTTCTGCATCAGATAAGTCGCGAAAGCGCACGCACACGGTGGCTACTTCCATTTGTTCAAAACCCGTTGCCTGACACACCACGGCTACCGCGGTTTGAAACACGACTGTTTGCCCGCGCATACGTTTCAACTGTTGCACTGCGCGCGCATGGTTGCCGGGTTTACCCAAAGGTTCACCGTTTAAGTCGGCCACTTGATCCGAGCCGATGACAACAGCATCTGGATGAAGTTTGGCGACCGCGTGGGCTTTGGCCAGCGCCAAACGGCTGGCTAAAGCGAGTGAAAGTTCTCCAACTAGCGGGGTTTCGTCAACTTCAGGAGCCACTACGTCAAACGGTATGCGCAAACGCGAAAGTAATTCGTGTCGATAGCGCGAGGTGGAACCCAAAATGAGGGGGCGAGGGGTAGAGGACATAAGAAGTGATTCTCTTACACTGCAACGTATGTCTTCTCCCAATAGTACGCAGCACCTTGACGTCAAAGCGTTTGCAACGAACCAAAGCACGTTGTCGGGCGAGGTCGATTTACACAGCATGCCCCGTTTGCACGCAGACTGTGCAGAGGAAGTAGCTGGCAAAGTCACTTGGTCTGCCCAAGGTGAGTTGCGCCAAGCCAGCGATGGTCACGACGCTGCTTGGATGCATTTGCAAGCCAAGACCGAAGTCCCCCTGACCTGCCAACGATGTTTGAAAACCGTTGAGCAGGCTTTGGTGGTCGACAGAAGTTTTCGATTTGTTAAAGACGAGGCAACGGCCGAGGCCGAAGACGATGAAAGCGAAGAGGATCTGCTGGTGATCAGCAAAGACTTCGACTTGCTGGCGCTGGTCGAAGACGAGTTGTTGATGGCCTTGCCGTTGGTGCCTATGCACACTAGCTGTCAAAGTGAGCACGTGCCCACTTCGAAAGACGATTCCGACGCGGATGCAGACGCTAAACCCAACCCTTTTGCGGTTTTGGCGACGATGCGGCTTGGCAAAGACTGATATTCGGCCCAGATCCGCTATAATCGTGGGCTTCGTGTGTTGCTTGCCTGTGCGGGTGGCGTCACCGTGAATTAACCCATTTAACCGTCTAGGAGCCTCACATGGCTGTCCAGCAAAACAAAAAATCTCCTTCTAAGCGCGGCATGCACAATTCGCACGCCGCTTTGACTGCACCTGGTACGGCTGTTGAGCCTACAACGGGCGAAACCCACTTGCGTCACCACATCAGCCCTAACGGCTTTTACCGTGGCCGTAAAGTGCTGAAAAGCAAAACCGAAGCGTAATCCACGCCAATACCAAACGGCCCGCGGCACTCATAGCGCCTCGGGCTTTTGTTTTTCTCCCCAAAGATACCCGCATGATCACAGTTGCCGTTGATTGCATGGGGGGTGACCACGGCCCCCGCGTCACACTGGCTGCTTGCCGGAATTTTTTAGAACACCATCCCGAGGCATCTTTGTTGTTGGTGGGTATGCCTGAGGCTTTGTCTGGGTTTGCCCATCCGCGCGCTAAGGTGGTTGCGGCTTCCGAAGTGGTCGAGATGGACGATCCTATCGAGGTTGCCTTGCGCCGGAAAAAAGACTCTTCTATGCGCGTCGCTATCGAGCAGGTCAAGGACGGTGCTGCCCAAGCTGCTGTGTCTGCGGGCAATACAGGTGCCTTGATGGCCATTGCGCGATATGTGCTTAAAACCATGGACGGAATTGAGCGCCCAGCGATTGCTGGACGCATGCCCAACTTCAAAGGTGGCGGCTCCACCATGCTCGATTTGGGCGCGAATGTCGACTGCACGCCCGAGCATTTGTTGCAATTTGCTGTGCTCGGTTCCGCCTTGGTATCGGTGCTCGATGACATCGAAAGCCCCTCCGTCGGCCTTTTGAATATCGGTGAAGAAGCGATAAAAGGCAATGAAATCATCAAAAAGGCAGCCGAACTGTTGCGAACTGCGTCCATCAGCGGCGATCTTAATTTTTACGGAAATGTCGAAGGTACCGACATTTACCAAGGAACGGTCGATTTGATCGTCTGCGACGGCTTTGTTGGCAATGTGGCCTTAAAAGCCAGTGAGGGACTGGCCCATAAGATCAGCGAAATGCTTAAGCAGTCGTTTACGCGCAATATCTACACGCGAATTGCCGCTATCTTCGCTTATCCTGTTTTATCTCACTTCAAGGATAAAGTAGACCACCGCCGCTACAACGGTGCGGCCTTGCTAGGGCTAAACGGCATTGTGTTCAAGAGCCACGGTTCAGCAGATGAACTCGCCTTCGAGACCGCTTTGACCCGCGCGTATGATGCAGCTCATCACAACTTGCTCGAACGCGTTCGTGACCGTATCGCCCACGCCGCCCCCCTGTTGGGCGTGCCATCGGCCACCGTCTCGGACTGAGCTTTTGCCTAGATGAGCCTTTTTTCTCGTATCACTGGCACCGGAAGCTACCTTCCGCCCCGCCGGTTAAGCAATGCTGATTTGGTCGCTGAACTAGCCACCTTGGGTGTTGAATCTTCGGACGATTGGATTGTTGAGCGCACCGGCATCAAAGCCCGCTACTTTGCTGCCCCTGATGTAGTGAGTAGCGACTTGGCCTTCGAAGCCTGCAAAAACGCCTTGGTTGCGGCTGGCCGTCAACCCCAAGATATCGATCTCATCATCGTGGCGACTTCTACGCCTGACATGGTCTTTCCGTCGACGGCTTGCATCTTGCAGCACAAATTAGCCCAAATCAACGAAGACGCAGCGGGTATCGCTGGCGCTGCCGCGTTTGACGTGCAGGCTGTGTGCACAGGTTTTATTTACGCCTTGACCGTGGCCGACGCCATGATCCGCGCGGGCAACGCGACCCGCGCTTTGGTGGTCGGGTCGGAAATTTTCTCGCGTTTGTTAGATTTCAAAGACCGCACGACCTGCGTCTTATTTGGCGACGGTGCTGGCGCGGTGGTGCTGGAAGCGTCTGAGACTCCTGGTATTTTGTCGACCGATATCCACGCTAACGGCAAGCACGTGGGGATTTTGTGTGTCCCAGGTCACGTCAGCAATGGCAATGTATTGGGCGATCCTTTACTCAAGATGGACGGGCAGGCAGTCTTTAAATTAGCGGTTGGTTTGCTGGAAGATGCGGCCCACGCTGTTTTGAATAAAGCTGGCGTGCAAGAGTCCGAGATCGACTGGTTGATTCCCCACCAAGCCAATATCCGCATCATCCAAAGCACTGCGAAAAAGCTCAAGCTCTCGATGGACAAAGTCGTGTTGACCGTGCAAGACCATGGCAACACCTCTGCGGCATCGATTCCCTTGGCGCTAGACAAAGCGGTGCGCGCCGGCCAAGTCAAGCCCAACCAAACACTCATGCTCGAAGGCGTGGGCGGTGGCTTTACGTGGGGCGCTGTTTTACTCAAGTTGTAAATCTGTATGAAACCATTTGCATTTGTATTTCCAGGCCAAGGTTCGCAATCTGTCGGCATGTTGGACGCATGGGGTGATCACCCCGTCGTGCAACAAACCCTGCTAGAAGCCTCCGAGGCTTTGGGCGAAAACATCGGCCAACTCATCCACGAAGGCCCCAAAGAAGCACTCGGCTTGACAACCAACACGCAACCCGTGATGTTGGTTTCTGCCATCGCGGCTTATCGCGTGTGGTTGTTTGAAGGTGGCGCGCAACCTGCGGTCGTGGCAGGGCACTCCTTGGGTGAATATTCCGCCTTGGTCGCTGCTGGCGCTTTGACGTTGGCGCAAGCGGTGCCATTGGTGCGCTTTCGTGCCCAAGCCATGCAAGACGCCGTGCCAGTTGGCACCGGTGCGATGGCGGCTATTTTGGGAATGGATGCGCAACAAGTGATTACTGGTTGCGCCCAAG
>Ga0214921_10011090_pt1 | contig 11014 bp, 17 predicted proteins | sample LL1505_MetaG_FD_177992 | JGI IMG/M metagenome (GOLD analysis project Ga0214921, IMG submission 177992) | Freshwater microbial communities from Lake Lanier, Atlanta, Georgia, United States - LL-1505 | ecosystem: Environmental > Aquatic > Freshwater > Lake | place: USA: Georgia | collected...
CAAGTTGATACTAATGTATTCCAAGCTGATGCATCTAGTAATAGAAATCCATTGTGGATCACTGATGCATACTTAGGTAGACACAGAGCTAATAATTATCTAACAATATTTCTAGATGTTTATCGTGCTCCTGGGATCACTGGGACCCTGGTGTACTTCTTAGAGAAAAAAAATCCTGATAACAGCGACAGCACATTACCGCCAGGAATGACTATAGATCAAACTACTGGCGAAGTTGCTGGTAGAGTTCCTTATCAAGCGGCGGTAACTAAGAATTACAAATTTACAGTATCAGCTGTAAATTTTTTAACAGACGTACTAACACAAAATTACGATCTTAAAGGAACTTGGTCAGCATCAATTACCTATGCAGTAAATCAGGCAGTAACTTACGAAGGATATATTTGGATTTGTATTCAGGAAAATAGAAATAGAACTCCTAGTGAATCTCCTAATTACTGGCAATCAAGTGTATCAATAAGTCAAAAAACATTTAACATTGATCTTATTGGAGAAATTGAAAGCGCGATTGAATGGATTACTGAAAGTGATTTAGGAATTATCAAACCAAATGTTCCTAGTACATTATTTGTAGTTGCCAACAGCTATCAATATGGACATAAAACAATTTATGAATTAGTGTCAGGAACATTACCTCCGGGGCTTGTGTTGCTTGGTGACGGTAATCTTCAGGGCAAAGTTAAACAATTTGCAGATGCAAACGGTCCAGGTCTAACTAGATTTTACGATCATGATTCAAGCACTGTAGATTCAACGCTGTCAAAAAGTTACGACGTAACTTGGGATGGTGCAACAACAACCTTCGATAAGAGTTTTAAATTTTCTATCAAGGCCCGCGACACTTCTAGATTTGCAGAATCAATTAGAGATTTTACTGTAACTGTACGTGGCGAAAACAACAAGACCTTTGCGAACCTGTATGTCAAAGCGTTCCAGAAAAAATCTAAACGATTAGATTGGTTTAACTTTATAACTGATTCCAGCATATTTAAAACTGCTGATCTATATCGATACGGAGATACAAACTTTGGTGTCCAAACAGAACCAAAGGTTTTGTTGTTTGCTGGCATTGAAAGTCGAGAAGCCGTAAAATATGTTCAGGCCATGAGCCGCAACCATTATAGAAAACGTTTGACCTTTGGAAAAGTTACCTATGCCAAAGCCAAAGACCCGATAACACAAACTGAAGAATACGAAATTGTCTATGTAGAAATTGTAGACAGCTTAGAAAAAAATGGCAAAAGCATCAGTAAAACTGTTGAATTACCAAATAACATAAACAGCCCTGTATTGGTCAGCTATGATGCAATTAAAATTGACAGCAACATCCCGCTGGTCAGTGACCGAGATCATCAACGATTGTTTCCAAACTCTATTAAAAATATGCGCAAACAGATAGAAACCGTTGGCAGCATTGATCGTACATTCTTGCCCTTATGGATGAGAACCATACAAGACAACGCGGCATTTGAACCAGGGTATGTAAAGGCCTTGCCATTATGCTTTGCAAAACCAGGAAAAGCAGAGTCAATTATTTCAAGAATAAAACTAAATGGCTTTGATTTTAAAACTATCGATTTCGAAATCGACCGCTATCTAATTGACGTTATAGGCAACGTTTTTGAAGATAAATATCTAGCATTTCCGCAACGTGGAGAAAAATTACCGTGAGCAGCAACATACTATACAACATTGAAACAAACTTCCCTATAGCAGGGCAGGACAACGATACCAAAACTTTTAGAGATAATTGGGACACAATTAAAGAAAGTTTGCGTCAGGCCCAAATTGAAGTCACAGGGCTACAGACAAACACCGCAGGATTACAGTTAAATGAAACTCCTGAGATGGACGGAAGCGACTTTCAAAAGCGCATCATTTACAATGCTGTTCTGCAGAATGTAAGAAACCAAAAGTTTCCTAAAGGAACTACACTGAGTCAGGTAGAAACTGCTCTTACTGTAGATTTTGAAAACGGTGGGTATCAGGTATTTAAATTTACCAGTGCAGTTTGTAATTTGGATTTTTTAAATTTACCAGGCGATTCAGCAATTCCTGGGGAGCCAAGCCCAATTGGAGTTGGTAAAATTACTCTTGAGTTATACGGTGACGGATCAACTCAAGGTGGCAATCGAGTGAATTTTCAAGCTACCAACGGTATAGTTTTTAAGAAAAACTCAGGATTTCCAAATCCGTTTGTGTTGACTTCTGCAACAAACCCTGTTATTGTTGATGTATGGCGTCACGCATCTGGATACATATTCCTACACAGCTATGGACAATACAGCTAATGTTTAACCCTATAGTAGACAATCTAACCCAATTTACAGATAACGAATTGGAAGAGCGTATACTAGACTTGTCAAAAAAATATTCCACTGCGGCACGTTTAGGTAAACCTGAACTCTTGACACAAATCTCAATTCTTGTTACAATGTATAAAGAAGAAAGATCTAAGAGATATCTTGAAAATAAGAATCAATTAGATGACGATTTGGATCAATTGATCAATGTGGACTGAAAATACTCAACAACAACTAATCGAAGGTGTACTAAGACATGGTCCAGATATTTTGGATCAATGTCTAGCCAACCCTAACGAAATCCAGCAATATCTCGATACCATAGAACGAGAGTATCTCAACTATCCACGCCCACAAACTAATATAGATATCACGCATTGGAATATTCCAAAAGAATATCGAGAAATGGATATTGAGGAATTTTTAGTAAATTCTTGTCCTCCAGAAAATTATGATCGAATGGTGCAGGAATTAGAGCTGTATCATAAAAACAATATGATTCCCGTGCTAAAAACTGTGAAATATATTGTGGATATTTTACGCAAAAACAACATCGTGTGGGGTGTTGGGCGAGGAAGTAGTGTAGCAAGTTACGTACTCTATTTGATAGGGATCCACAAGATAGATAGTATTAAATACAAATTACCAATAGAAGAATTCTTCAAAGGAGAAAATAATGGGTAAGACATATAAAAGTATGAGAGGTGTAGAACTTGACATGGAGAAGTTAAATCTTCAAAACGAGTTGCTACCTGCTGTAGGAAACATGAATGTAAATGCTCGTGGTGATGAATTAGGTCCTGGTGGCAAAATTACAAAAACTAGAGAACAAATTTTACAAGACTACTATGCTGCAAATCCACGTGCAGTTCGTGCCGAAGAGACCACACGTAAAGACACCAAGTGAGAATTAAATGACTAATGCTTACGGTGTTAAAAATATCAAGGTTCGGGCATTGCCCAAAGACATATTAGTTACTGATATGGACATGGGCGAAATGAAAACTGCTGCCGGCATTGTTATTCAAAGTGACGATGCTAAAGCCCACGGAGTTAAACCACGATGGGCCAAAGTATATAAAGTTGGAGCAGATTGCGGTATTGATGTTCAAGTTGGGCAATGGATTCTTATTGAACACGGTCGCTGGACTCGCAAGATCAAAATCAATGACGGAGAAGGCGAAAAGGAATTTCAAAAAGTAGAAGTCAAATCTATCATGGCAGTTGCCGATGAAAAACCAAACGACTTTTATATTGGTCAAGAATTTTCAAACGGTTCAAGTACAACTATTCGTCCAGAAGACTTTGGCGCACGATAACGAGGAAATATGACAAACGCTTTTAGAGATCAAGAAAAGTTCATGAAAGCCTGCGATCAAACCGCAGGTGGTGAATTTGACCAAGAACAATTTAAAATGTATCTTGGACTTATTGAGGAAGAATTTAAAGAATTACAAGTTGCAGTTGATAATAACGATCAGCTTGAAACACTCGATGCACTTATTGATATCCTAGTCGTTACTATTGGAACTATCCATAGTATGGGCGCGGATGCCGAAGGTGCATGGAAAGAAGTCATGCAGACTAACTTTGCCAAGATTGATAAAGATACTGGTAAGGTTCGTAAGCGTGAAGATGGTAAAGTCCTCAAACCAATCGGGTGGGTTCCGCCCAATCTAAAACCTTTTCTTACTAAGGAGAAATAAATGTTCGGTGCAAATTATACAACCGGTGGTATTTTAAATTATCGCTCGGCAGCAGAAATCAATAGTGCCATGGGTCGTGTTTACGGACACATGAGCCTAGCAGTTGTTGTATCAATGATTGTCAGCTACTTTGTAGGTACTAGTCCAGAGCTACTACAATTCTTTTTTACAGGCATCACTAAATGGATTGTGATTTTTGCTCCTCTGGTAGCGGTGTTTGGTATTAGCTTTGTGTTAGGCAACAATCCTAGTAAAGAAGTTGCTCAACTTTGCTTACATGGTTTTGCAGCATTGATGGGCCTAAGTTTTGCCACAATCTTTGCTATCTATACTATGGGATCAATTGTTAGTGCATTTATGGGTGCCGCAATCTTGTTTGCCGTAATGAGCGGATATGGGTATTTTACTAAACAGAGTTTGGATAGCCTTGGCAAGTTTATGTTTGTTGGGCTGATTGCTATTGTTATTGCCAGCATTGTCAACATCTTTATCGGATCAACTGTAATGCAAATGGTAATCTCAGCACTAGCTATCATTATCTTTTTAGGGCTAACAGCATACGACACACAAAAGATTCGTGAAGAAGTTAGTGTTGACTCTAGCCCAGCTGTGGAAGTAACAGGTGCTCTAACCCTGTACCTAGATTTTATCAATCTATTCTTAAATTTATTGCAACTTTTTGGCGGTCGCAAAGACTGAGCCTAATGTTGCGTGAGTGTCTTCTTGCTCTGGCATTTGTAATAATTACATGCTCAGAGGTTGCGGCGGCGTCATCGGATATTGTTTACGACTTATCCGATGACACCATTGTTAAAAGTGCAAATCCCTACGAACAACGTCCTGTTGCATCACTGACCAAACTGATGACTGCTTTGGTTGTTGTAGAATCAATGCCTGCATGGAAAGACAGCGTGACTTACAAAGGGCACATATGGCCCAACAAAAAAGTTACCAAGCTAGAACTTTTAGAATCCCTACTAATAAAAAGTGATAATCTAGCTGCCGAAGCTCTAGCAGATGCATGGCCTAGTGGAAGGGCAGCATTTATTTCAGAAATGAATGCCAAGGCGCAACAATTAAAAATGTTCAGCACAAGCTACGAAGATCCGTCTGGTCTCGGCAAAGGCAACATCAGTACTGTGACTGATCAGTCTAGGTTAGTTATGGAGATTGCAAAATATCCTATAATTAAAGAAATATCAACTTCAAAATTTTTAGAAGTAGAATCTCGCACCAAACAAAAAATACGCAAGATACATTTCAATAATACCAATCAAAAACTGTTATTTGAATTTGATAATATCATTTTGAGTAAAACGGGCTTTACCAATCCAGCAGGACGATGCCTAGCATTGTTAGTTGAAAAGGGCACACATACATACGCCATTGTCATTCTTGGAGAAAAAACTCCGCTTTCTCGGGAGAATCAGGCTAGACATCTTATAAACAGATATGTTACAATAGTAGAACCTAAAGTAGAAAATGATGGAAGCGGGTTCTATCTGTTAAATTTTTAAGGACAAGAATGTCTATAAATGTATATTGGACTAGGTCTTTACCTAGTTATAAAAATAGTATTGAGAGCGGCTATAGTGAAGAAACCATGATTTCACCGTTGCGGCTGGCTGCTCCGGAACCACTTACCAAGCACATCAATTACAAAGAATTCTTTGGTCCGGCAGTATCTCGCTGTGTAGCCATTGTTGACGATATTAAAAATACCTACGTCATTAGAAGTCCGGTTGATATGAAAATCATTATCGGCAATACTCGATTAAACGTTGAAGGACAAGATCTACAATTTGCACAGGCATTTCTTGGGCCGCCGCAGGGTGCATTTGGAATTCATCAACTGGGTATGGGTTATCTTTTCTTTTCAGAAAAAAGTCTTACTGCCGCACAATTACCTGCATATTATGACACTAACAGTTTTGTCGATAATACATTTTTGTTGTCTGCGAGCTTTGACATAGGCAGATGGTATCGTCCTGCGGGTAAACCGGCTTTTAAATTTAAACCAGGCGTTAAAGAAATCGATATTAAAGAGGGCGATCCTTTAATGTACTTTAAGTTTCAAACTAATGAAAAAGTCAAATTGATTGAGTTTGATAACAAAGAGTTTGCTAATATGGGAGACCGTGGTCCCGAATGGCTGTGCGGTGGATTAAAAAGACAAGCCTCGAATATCATTCCTTTAGAAAAATGTTATGAATATTTTGATCAGTATAGAATGCGTAAGCGTATACTTCAAATTATTAAAAGGAATGTTGTAGAATGAGAAATCTAAAAATAGTCGATGCTGTTATTGCATTGCACGAAATTGCACGAACTGTAGCAGAAGAAATTGGCGTTGGGCAACTACACGATGATATTCGAAACTGTGCAGATCGGTTACATGAACTCTCGCTTATTGACAACACAAATAGTATAATAACACAAGACATTATTAAAAAGGCAAAAGAATGAAAGAACTATGGGTAGAAAAATATCGTCCTAAAACTGTAACCGGGTACGTCTGGCGTGACAATGCTCAGAAGAGACAAGTCGAATCTTGGATCAAGGACAAGAGTATTCCTCATTTATTACTAAGCGGTAGTCCTGGCATAGGAAAAACAACTATGGCTAAGATGTTGGTCAATGAAATAGGCATTGAAGACTATGATGTACTAGAGATCAATGCAAGCCGTGAGACAGGTATTGGAGTAGTTGTTCGTGAGAAGATTACAAACTTTGTACAAATGATTCCGTTTGGTCCATTTAAAGTTGTGCTGTTAGATGAGGCAGACCGGTTGAGCCCAGAAGCTCAAGATGCTCTAAAAGGTGTGATGGAAGAGTATTCTAATTATGCTAGATTTATTTTAACCTGTAATACTCCTAGTAGAATTGTTCCTGCATTACATAGTCGTTGCCAACAATTTCACTTTACTAAACTTGACCAAACAGAGTTCACTGCTAGAGTTGCTACTATCTTGGTAGAAGAAAACATTGAGTTTGATCTGGATACCCTAGACATGTATGTGTCAACAACATATCCTGACTTGAGAAAATGCATCAACTTGATTCAACAGAATGTCAGTGAAGATAAATTGCATTCTCCTAACAAGGAAGATGCAGGTACACTGGAGTGGAAGTTTGAAATGGTCGAACTGTTTAAAGAAGGCAAGATTGCTGCTGCCAGAAAGATGTTGTGCGGTAAGGTTCAGGCCGATGACATGATTGAAGTATATCGATGGTTGTATGATAATGTGTCTGTATTTGGTGAAGATAAAGCACAGGATACTGCTGTTTTAATTATTAAACAAGGACTTGTGGATCATGTTGTTTGTGCTGATCCAGAGATCAACCTGGCTGCTACACTTATTAGATTAGCGAGAATTGAATGACCTATTTGGTTACTGAGAATTGTATTAAATGCAAGCACACTGACTGCGTTAGTGTTTGCCCGGTTGATTGCTTTTACGAAGGTCCAAACTTTCTAGCAATCAATCCCGACGAATGTATTGACTGTGGTGTTTGTGTTCCCGAATGCCCTATCGATGCTATTGTTGCCGATAATGATGTAAACGTGGATGCTATATTCTGGACTGAACTAAATCAAAGATTGAGTAACAAGTGGCCTAACATTTCTAAAAAGAAAGATGCATTGCCAGATGCTGCTGCCTGGGACGGCAAGCCTAACAAATTAAACTTACTCGAGGAATAATAATGGAAGGCAGATATATGTTAGTAACCTATTACCTAAAGCCTACTGGCAAATGGGATGAAGTTACCGCTTTCAAGAACAATCTAAAACCTCAGCATTTTCAGACTGCCAAGGTTATCTTAGACCTCCGAGATAAAAAGATCGTCAAGAACGGGTTAAATCCCGATGCTACCTATGACGACATGATTGAGTTTTATAAAAGAATGCTAGGGGATCGATTGACCCCCTACCTTCCTCAAGAGTCGCCGTAAATCGCTAGAATCTCCTTGACAGCTTCGTGTCGTTCAACGTCATCCACAGAAAAATGACAGATGTCTACATATCTATGATTTTCAAAGTTATTATATAACTTCAGGAATTCAAGCAACCCATTATTGCTTGGGCGGTCGGCCTGCTGTAGATCTCCAGTAACAACCATTTTAGATCCCTGACCTAGCCGAGTCAGCAGCATTTTCATCTGACTAGGTGTAGTGTTTTGCATTTCGTCGGCTATAACGACAGCATTTTTAAACGTTCTGCCTCGCATATATGCTAGTGGACTGGTTTCAATGATTCCTTCTGCAACCATATGCTCAATCTCTTTGGCATTATAATTTTCTGCAATTACGTCAAAAATAGGTCTTGTCCATGGTGCCATTTTTTCATTTAGGTCGCCAGGTAAAAACCCATGCTCTTCGTCTACTGAAACAGCTGGTCTAGTTACAATAATCTTGGTAGCTTCGCCATACTTGAGTTGATCTACAGCCCATTGTACAGCTAGCATGGTTTTGCCCGTGCCTGCTGGACCTGTAGCAAATACGATCATTTTCTTGGGATCGTTTAGCTTTAACAGATAGTCTTCTTGACTAAGATTTTTAGGGTATATTTGAACTCGTGGACGTTTTTGGTACTTCTTGTCTACTAGATTTATCACATTAGACTCTTCGTGATATTGATTAGCTTTCAGTGCTGTTGCTGCTCTTTTACGCTTCATATAAGGTTAGCCCTCCTTGTTATGTGTTAGGCACGGACCTTTTAACCGTAGTGTCCGTGTCCGAACACAAAAGTATTTAACGATATCCTAGAAATATTATAGTTTATGTTTACATTTCAGGGCTAAATACAAAGGGAGAAATTATGGTTGATCAAATAGACATTATTAAAAACATAGAAACGATCTACGGGTCGAATAATAGCCTAAGCATACTTAAAGATTTTGAGCGTGTTATTGACGAACTAGATATCTACGTTTTTGACAACTGGCTCGAAGGAGAGCTAGTAGCGGGCCCTAAAGAATCACGATACTTTGTAGAGTGTACTTTTATGTGGGACGAAGAACAGATGCCTGAACCAGAAGGTGGCAAGCGTTTGTTAGAATACGGCTGCAGAGTGCAGTATGCAGAAACTACAATTTCTTATGTAAGAAAAATTAAAAAACCAGGAGACATTCGTCCTGGTACTAAAAAAGGCAAGATTGATAGAAAGCCTGTGTGGATGGTTAAAATCAGTATGCCTAAAAAACTAATGGCTGATATCAACAGAGGCCATACCAACCTCGATGCTAACAAGATTGAAGATATTGTAAATCAATTTGGTGTAGCAACATCTCAAGTTGACGCAGGAGAGGCGCAAGTACAGGATATGTCAAATGCGTGATATAGTAAATGAAGGGTTGAGACCCGACGATCTCAAAGATATGGTACATGCTTTGTTTGAAGTAGACACTTTTAAATCAAAGATGGGTGAGGACCGCGATGTTTGCGTTGTCAGTTTTAAAGTAAGAGACCGCGATCCTGCTAAAGACCTAATGGAGTTTATTGAGAAGGGTTATACATTTGTTTTAGATGCAGATGTAAGCTCAGGCGAAAACAATCAAGGCGAATACAATGTGTTTGTGGAAATTGCTAGATCACACAGACTGCCTGATCAAATTAAAGAACTTGCATACGGTGTACACAAGCTCACAGGCATTGACGATTTTCAGTTTAAGTATCATCAAAAGGGCGAAGTACACGAAGCTAATTTTGACAACTTAAAAAAACTAATCCCAGCAACACCAGGCGATTACGACGGGCTGATGCACAGAGTTCAAACAGAAAATATCAAGAATTTTTTTAGCAAGACTCTAATGGATGATCTAACTCTAGATGGCGATAACATCACTATTCATAAACCATTTAATCAAAACATTAAATTAAAACTAGTATCAGACGACAATCAAGATACCATGTTAGAAAGCATTACAGATAAAATTACAGTTGATGAACAATCAACTGCTGAAACTTTCTGGCTTACTAAAGTATTAGGCGATTACAATATTCACAAGTACGGCGACTACTTTATGTTTGAAAACGGTCAGAGAGCAATGTTACTTCAAAGGATAGAACAATGAGCGATTTTACTTTTAATTTTACACAATCTCAATTATCACAAATTATTCCAGGAAACCCGTTTGTGGATCACTGGTATGAAGCGTTATGTACAATTTTACCAGATTACGAAATCAACACACCACAACGTGTTGCGGCTTTCCTAGCACAATGCGCACACGAGAGTGGCGGGTTTAAAGCACTAAAAGAAAATTTAAACTACAAGGCAGAAAGCCTATGCAAAGTATTTGGCAAATATTTTCCAAACATGGATATAGCAAATCAATATGCACACAACCAAGAAAAAATTGCAAACAGAGTTTACGGCGGACGTATGGGCAATGGCCCAGAAGAATCGGGTGACGGATTTAAATACTGCGGTCGAGGCCTTATACAACTCACAGGTAAACAGAACTACACAAAATTCGCAGAAAGCATTGATACTCCAGTTGAAGAAATCCCAGAGTTTCTAGGAACATTCGAAGGTGCTATCCAATCAGCTTGCTGGTTTTGGGAAGTAAACAATTTAAATCAATATGCAGATAGCGGCGACATTCTAACAATGACTAAACGTATCAACGGTGGTACCATTGGCCTAGAAGATCGTAAGAATCACTACTCACACGCCTTGCACGTATTCGGAGCTTGATTGTGAGCCAGATAGGGTGGATGCTTAGTTTGTTACCAGAGAGCTTGTTTGTCTGGATTTACTACATCATGCTAACCTTAGGTGTAGGGTTATATGTTGTTAGTAAATTGGTAAAATGGATTCCTATGATGGGGCAATACAAACTGCCAGCAGAACTTGTGGGTGTTGTTCTCCTAGTTGTTGGTGCTTACTTCTACGGCGGGCATGGTGTTCAATCTGCTTGGCTAGCTCGAGTAGCAGAATTAGAAGCTAAACTAAAAGTAGCCGAAGAAAAATCACAACAG
>Ga0214921_10011091_pt1 | contig 11013 bp, 13 predicted proteins | sample LL1505_MetaG_FD_177992 | JGI IMG/M metagenome (GOLD analysis project Ga0214921, IMG submission 177992) | Freshwater microbial communities from Lake Lanier, Atlanta, Georgia, United States - LL-1505 | ecosystem: Environmental > Aquatic > Freshwater > Lake | place: USA: Georgia | collected...
CCGATCGCCGCTACCGCCCCAAGGCATCCCCCAAAAACCCGAAAACCTTTTTTCCGAAAATAAGAATGCCCCAAAAAGGGACATCCGATCGCCGCTACCGCCCCAAAACGCTCCAAAGCATCCCCCAAAAACCCGAAAACCTTTTTTCCGAAAATAAGAATACCCCAAAAAGGGACATCCGATCGCCGCTACCGCTCCAAGGCATCCCCCAAAAACCCGAAAACCTTTTTTCCGAAAATAAGAATGCCCCAAAAAGGGACATGCCGCTCCCCGTTTGCGCCCATTTTGTGTCCATGGTCACAAACTTGCAAAAATGGTTTTTAAATTTACGAGACCATTTATGCTCTCATGAAAATGCCCCCGAAAAAGTTCCGCAAATTACCTAGTGCGCGTCGAATTTTCACAAAAAGGTTTTGACATATCGATTTTTGGACATTTTTTTTGTCCATTTTCTCAAAATTTTTTCGACTCTTGTGCAAAGTAAATCGAAAAATAACAAAATTATTTTACAAGATTTGTTATAAAAAATGAGAGCATAATGGTCACCTGTTTTTGATGGGTGCAAAAAGTCAATTTTTGGCGCCAAAAAAAACTTAAAAAAAGGCACCAAGCCAGGGATTTTTCGTTCTAAAAATTTAGAACGATTTAGAACGCCAAAGCATATAAAGATTTTTTCTTATACTATGTTATAACTTCCCACTATTTATCATCTCATCACTATGTCATCGGAACAAGTTTGCGACGATAAGCTTTCGGATCCAAAAATCCCTAAAAATCCCCAAAAATCCCACACGTGCAAGTTATGTGACTATGTTACGTGTAGTTTAAAGGATTTTGACAAACATCTCGCCACTAGTAAACACTGTTCTAGAACGATTTTGAACGCGAAACACAAAAAAGCTACCAAAAGTAGCCAATACGAGTGCCAGTATTGCAAAAAAGAGTATTTCGCTAGGAATAGCTGTTGGTATCACGAAAAACAGTGTCTAGCTAACCCTAGCAACAAGCCGCATGATATCATTGTTTCAAAGGTTATAAAAAAGATGCCAAGCACAAATGCGGGCAGTAGCGACACGGTAACAATCAGCCTGTCGGAGTTGTGCAAAACCAGCGGGAATGGCGAAAACTTTTGCTTGAGTCTGCAGGACATGGTGCCGTGCATGCTGAACTATTTCAAAAAGCAGAATGAGGAGCATCAACACGAGCAGAAGGCGATGGTGCAAGAACTGTTGAATCAAAACAAGGAATTGTTGCACACGATCCGAGAGATGACGCCGCGCATCGGCAACAACAACGTGGTGAACACGACAAATAACACGCAGTTTAACCTGAATGTGTTTTTAAATGAAGAGTGCAAGGATGCGATTAAATTGAGCGATTTCGTGAAATCTCTCAACATTACGGTTGCAGATCTTGAATTCACGAAGAATAACGGTATCATTGAAGGCGTGAGCTCCATCATCGTGAACAACTTGAAGGGCATGGACGTGCACAAACGACCCATTCACTGCACGGACATGAAACGCGAAACCATGTACATTAAGAATGACGAGTGGGAAAAGGACGATAAACTGGAACACGTGCGCAAGTTCATTTATTTGACGGCGTGCTACCAAACCCGCGTCATTCAGGACTGGATGGCGGCGCACCCGGGTTGGGAATCCAACGAGAACATGCAAACCGAGTACTTGACGCTGTGCAAGGAGCTGTACAAAAACATTGAGAACGACGACGTCGCGCAACGGAAAATTTTGAAAGGGTTTATCAAGGAGGTGCAAATTGATAAATCCATGATGCATTGAAACAAAAATTGATTCCTCAAGACAATAACCGAGAGAAACTAGCCATAATTAGTGCCACATGTTCCGAACAGTGCGGTGGTTGGCGATTGATGCCGCGGATTTGGCCAAAACGATGCATTCATTCCGTCTATTACACATGCAGTGCCATGATTTTACAAAGAGGAATTACCTTCGTTTTCGGAATGAAACTGCCGGTGCAAAATAATTGTAGGCAATATACAAAACGTACGCGACGATGAGGAACACCACAAGCAGGTTAAACAGCTTCATTATGTTGCAATACATGGAGTCGTCCGTTGCATCGCACTTGATGGTTGTTCCGAAAAACCCGAAAATGCCCGATCCTAAAATGCCTCCTCCACCACCACCTCCACTGCGGAAACTTCCCTTTGCCATTATTATTTGTGATATGTTTTGGTTATACAATACAGAGAGAAACAAAATGTTATTCCAAAACATACTGACAATAAAAAAAATTGAATTGATTTCAAAAAGTATTTGAAACCAAACAGTGATTCTTACAAGCGAATACCGAATTATGCAAGCTGATATTGGAACACAAGAATACTGGAGTGCGACTGCATTTGCTGCTGCTGCTGCTGTTGCGGATGTTGCTGCAGCCCCTCAAAAAGATCCGGTTACTCTGTATGAGGACGACGGCGGCATGTACCAAGGCCATGTCAACGAACATGGCGCCAAGCACGGACAAGGCACACTGAAGACGGCCATTTACATCACGGGTCTGGTCGGTGATGAAAATTCGCATTTGATGCGATGGACGGAGTACTCTGGAAACTGGGACAACGGACTACTGCACGGTCAGGGCATCATGCGTCATGTGTTTGGCAATGGCGCATTCAAAGTTGTCCATGACGGCATGTGGGACAATGGTGTTCCCGTTTACGACGACGCGTATTACGACCGCATGGAAGGGTCGGAAACACCCCAGCGGGGTGATTACGACCACTCGGAAGAAGCCAGCTGAAGGCGCAAGAACAAAATTAAGGGGAACAAAAACAAAAACAAAGAACAAAATTAAGGGGAACAAAAACAAAGGTAATCAAATGTGCTTCATTTACTAACATTTTTTTATATGTACATATGATATAAAATGCGTTCATCACAGTTGCGCAAAACTGTAAATAGAAATAGAAATAGAAATAGAAATAAAAGAAAAACTTGGCGCAATAAAAGAACAAAAAATGCAAGAGGCGGCAAATTAATATTAATAACAGCAGGTGATCAGGAATATGAACAGGACGATGTTACGAGAGAGATTTTTAATGCTTATATATGGATTAATGGTAAAAGGCTGCCGATTTTTGATGGTAAAATGAATGAAAAGGGTGATGGCCATGGGAAATTATATAGGTACTATTCCGATGGTAAAACGTTTTCAATGTATGAAGGGCCCATAACAGATAAAAAAAAACAGGGGCATGGTAAATTTAAAACGTACGATTCTAATGGTAATGAGGATTCAGTGTATGATGGTGATTGGACAGATAACAAAAAACAGGGGCATGGTAAATTTAAAACGTACGATTCTAATGGTAATGAGGATTCAGTGTATGATGGTGATTGGACAGATGACAAAAAAGATGGGTATGGTGTATATCAAAAAAGATACACATATTCTGGTCAATGGAAGAATGACGAAAAAAATGGGAAGGGGGTAGAAAGTGGACCCATATGGAGTGGTAAAAAACAAATTGGCACTATTCATACTGATGGTAATTGGCTAAAAAATAAAGCCGTTTACGGAACAATGACTATTGAATATGTTGATGATAAAACAAAAAGCGTATATGTTGGCGAACTGAACGGAGTAAATAACCGCCATGGAACGGGCACATACACATTTTATGATAAAGACGGTCATGTAAGATACACGTATGATGGTGATTGGACAGATAACAAAAAACAGGGGCATGGTAAATTTAAAACGTACGATTCTAATGGTAATGAGGATTCAGTGTATGATGGTGATTGGACAGATGACAAAAAAGATGGGTATGGTGTATATCAAAAAGGATACACATATTCTGGTCAATGGAAGAATGACGAAAAAAATGGGAAGGGGGTAGAAAGTGGACCCATATGGAGTGGTTCCCAACAAATTGGCACTATTCAGACTGATGGTAATTGGGTAAACAATAAAGCCGTTTACGGAGTAATGAGTATTATTTATAAGAATGGTACAAAAAGCGTATATGTTGGCGAACTGAACGGAGTAAATAACCGCCATGGAACGGGCACATACACATTTTATGATAAAGACGGTCATGTAAGATACACATATTCTGGTCAATGGGATAATAATAAGATGGTTAATCCGCTTGAGACGCTGCGGAGAAGATTTACGACGCCGCCTCCGCCGATGATGGGGGACAGATTCCGAGGCAGCGATGACAGCAGCCCGTCGCCATTCCATCACCGCATGACGCCGACTCCGCCACCAGATAAGTTTAAGGTTAAGGTGGACTAAAACCAGCAACAAGACCCCCCCTTATATTTGACACTGCCGAAGATGAAATGTGAAATCCGAACAAAAAAGACAGTTGGTTAGATGATGTATATATCTAAAATTTAAAATTGGTCATGCGTTGACGGAATGTGATGAATTTTATTCATTCATAATCGTTATAATCAATATAAAAATGTTGTATTACAGTATACAATTGCAATACAATGAACGAAGAACCCAAGGCCGCAACAGCAGGTCCCGAGACCAAGGCGCAGCTGGTGCAGCACATCAAATCCTGGATTGAAGTGGACAACGATATGCGCAAACTGCAGAAGGACATGAAGACGCTGAGAGATAATAAGAAGGCGCTGACGGATGCCCTGGTGAACGTGATGAAGAGCAACGAGATTGACGTGTTTGACATCAACGACGGCAAGCTGGTGTACGCCAAGACCAAGGTGAAGGTGCCGATCAACAAGACGAGCCTGTTTGCCGCCCTCATGCAGCACTACAATGACGAAGACGCAGCCAAAAAGCTGAGCGAATTTATCATGGCTTCGCGCCAAGAAAAGGTTAAGGAGTCCATTCGCCGTAAAATTCAAAAATAAATAGCGCGACATGTTAGGATACCCGATGAAATTGGAAACCGGCATTTATGTTGACGCGATTGACGCAACCCATTATAATTATGATTATGATTATGATTATGGCAACATGTTTCGTGTAATGTATCCATTTGTGGATGCTTTGGAAACCAATGTGGACGATCGTGTGGACTTGCCGCCGGATTCGCGCGTGGATATGTGCATTTACAGAATTAACCGGGCTCAATCCAGCACTCCATTTTTGCAATTCTTGCTGTACTTGGACGGCAATGAGAACGATAAGGGGGGTGCCAAGTTGATATTTCCGTACATATTGTCAAAACATACTAAGACCGGATTGGCGGATCAATGCGCTGCGCCGTTGCGAGCATTGTTTTCAAGTAGCGAGAATGAGCCGTTGTCCGATGTGGTTAAATACATGGGCTATATTTACCATAAAAATAAAAAACGGTGCACGCTTTTTTTTGTTTGGCTGCATGATGAACCGGCCGATGTAAACGATATACCGTTTATGCAATCAACCAACCGTTGGTGGTGGGCATTGTCTAGCGAGATTTTTAACGAACATCAAATGATGAATTATACCATATCGGAATCAGTGATTGAATTTTTTAATAGAAATATGGGCGTAATGCAGTTAGAAGTTGACGGAAAACCGCTGGAATCTCCAAGCGCGTTTTATTCAGGCAATCATTTTAATTATGTTTCCTATATGGCGGCCTTCGGCATGAAAAAAGCATCCACACGGGCGCATTTTGGTCCGTACTATTATTCAGTTGAATTTATGAGCACTATGCGGTATGCATGTTATGCCATGGGGTTGGAAGCGCGCGTATTAGATGATGGAACCATGCTAACTGTGAATGAGCATGGCAAACACACACGGGGCGGAATTGTCCGGTTTGCTGTGTTTTTGGGACGGTGTCGCGCATTTTTTTTGAATGGCGAAGAAGACCGTTCCGACTTGAGTATGTATTGGGCCCAAAAGGATCCATTGATCATGTCCAAACTTGCATTGCGCGACATTAATGGCGACTGGACGAGACATTTTGATTCGGCATATGTGGGAGACTACGTTTTCACTTACAAAAATGAAGTAAAAAAACGTGCGTCCGGATGGACTATTAAGGACTACGACCATCAAATTCCGTTGTCCTGCCACGAAATTGACATGAGCAATATTCCCGACGAATTTGATCCTGCATTTGTGGAATACACGTTGATTTGATCATGATAAATTAAATTAATATCCGTATATTGTAATAATTATCATTATTATAATATCATTAACATCATGCGTTTCTCAGTAAAAATGAGATTACTGGTTGTCCTGTTGTTTGCAGTGACACTAAAAATATTTTTATATTTTTCAGACCAGGGCAACATACCCGAGTACATCATATACATATTATTTGCAATCTTTAGTGTTCCCACATTTTTATTTGTGTATTTGGGTTATAATCATAACGATTAGTGTGTGTGTGTGTGTGTGGCGCATTCAATTGAATGATGGAATACTGTATGTGCCATTTGCGCTTTTCGTGTATTTTGCTATGATATGGGGGTTGGTTTTGTTTGCGACAATGTCTTCCGGATCATACACATTGCCTTTGCTGTCAATATGATACATAATGCCTTTGATGTCTTGGACCCATGTTTCCACCTTGATACTGGTTTCCGGAACGTCAATGCCGTCAAACATTCCGTGCGGTGTTCCCTTTGTGTGTGTGCCGCAACAGACACACCCTTCCTTCTTTCGTCGCGTGCATTGTTCGCCATTGGCCCGCTTTGCATGACACCGGTCAAACACCGGAACTGCATTTTTCACACGTTTCCGCTTGACAAAATCTTCTTTGGTCAGTTTCAACTTGTCTGCTTCATAAATGAAACTCATGATCTGCGTGTAATCCCGATACATGTCTTGAAGTTGCGGGTTTTCGGCAATTGCACTCGCGTATTTTTGTCGCACATTCTCAAATTGGGATGCGATTTGTTGCTTGAACGCAAGCGTGTGGGCGTCAATTCGGGCATTGACTCGGCGGTCCATCGGTTCGGTTCGTGAATGATTCTTGGTATCCTGCATTGATCGCAATATGTTTAATTCAATTTTTAAAAATATTGCGAAAACAATTTAAAGAGTTACATCATTTCGCCGTTTTCCCCTTCAAGATCCTGCAACATTTGTTGTTGGGCTTGAAGTAGTTGTGCCAGTTGCTCCTGTGTTAGTTGAAGGGTTGTGGTTGTGTCGTCGTTTGCAGGTTCTTGCATCTCTAATTGAATTGCAGGAGTGGATTCCCCATGCACGCTTGGCGTAGCGCTTCCCCACGCACTGTGATTCGCACTTGGATGTATGCTTTGTCTTGCACTCGGTGATGCAATTGGTGGGCGAGGGGTATTGCGAATGGTTAATGATCTGCTGGAAGGAAGCGATACGAAATCGGCGGATGCGTGATACGGGGTGGATTCAATCGCAATTGATGATTGATGGGGTTGCGGTGGTTGCGGTGGTTGCGGTGTTTCGTTTATTTGAAACTGATTATAGTGCGGTTGAGGTTGCATTTGAGGTTGCAGTTGAGGTTGCAGTTGAGGTTGCATTTGAGGTTGCATTTGAGGTTGCAGTTGAGGTTGCTGTTGCAGTTGCTGTTGCTGTTGCAGTTGCTGTTGCTGTTGCTGTTGCTGTTGCTGTTGCTGTTGCTGTTGCTGTTGCTGTTGCAGTTGTTGTTGCAGTTGCTGAAGTTGCTGCAGTTGTTCTTGTTGCAATTTTTGCTGAAGTTCTTGCGCAATGGCAGCATCGTCAATGACCACAGTGACCCCTCCTCCTGCATTATTATTATTATTATTATTATTATTATCTCGCGATGGACTACCATCCCGACTGCTTTTGCGGCTGGATCTCTCCTCGTAGTCTTGCTTGTTTCGTGCAGAATTCACGGTGACGATGCTGAGTCCGTTGCACAAATTCGGCGTGTGTGCATCAAACGTGTATTTGCCGGGCGTACCCGCCACTTGGTGTCCGTACTTTTTTTGGAAAGCTTCAATGACGTCCTGGTCAATGAGGGGCGCGATGTCAAACAGGTTCTTGATGTCGGTCTTGATGATGTTCATCATGTCTTTGGCATCCACGCGTTGGGAACGCACGAGTGCGAGCTCAATCTGGATTTTCTTGTTGATTTGTTGGAATTGCAAGGAACAAAGTCGGTGTGACTCAGCGCGCTTGCCTAACTGGAAGTACGTGTCAATGGATTTGATAATCCCGACAAAAATGCTGCTGACACCCAGTATGATGTTCATGTTGGCGTAGCCAATGTCAATACCAGTTGCGAACCCAATCGCCGACGACAGGATGATGACCGGGATGTTGATGTAGTTGGAACGCCCGTTGTACTTTTCGTACGAGTTGCGGTGCAAGATGGAGAGAGATTCGCACTCCTCCGCGTGCAACTTGAGCAACTGCTCTAAATCCGTGTTGTAATCAATGGTTTCTTGTTGCGTCATAAACTATATCTTTCGTTGTGATTTTATTTTGATACAATATTTAGTATTTGAATATGTTATACGCAAAATAATATGTCGGTTCCAAATGTACCCCCCCCCAGGGCTCCTATCGGGGTTGTCGGCCGCAAGGAATATAACTAATTTAGTACCAGGATTTTCTGCAGCAGCACTTATTGGAACCCAACCAATGCGACAACCGCCATTCACGGGTACATTGGACAACCCTAAAAGGTTGCAGACATATTTAAATTCATGTCCCCGTGAATTAACTTCACTTGAGTTGCATGATGCAAGGATAAAAACATTGCAAGGTATACGATTTCCACCCGGATTGAAAGAATTGAATTTGGAACAAAATCAATTAACATCATTGAATGGGGTGCAATTTCCACCTGGATTGACTGAACTTATGATGAATGATAACCAAATAGTTTCACTGTCCGGAGTAAAATTCCCACGTGGATTAAAAAGATTGGATTTGTCTAATAATAAAATACAGTCGTTAAGTGGAGCCGAATTTCCTCCAACCCTAGAAAGGTTGGATTTAGAAGGAAATCCATTGAGTGATCTTGGATATGTTGATGAAGGAGATGACGGTAGATATACACGATTGATAAATCCAAATAAATATGTAATTGAATATTTGAAGCGTAATTTCGCCCAATTGTATTTTCGTGATTTATATGATCAACATAAAGAATCTAAAATTGCTGAAAAATTGGCATTGAAGACTGCCAGACAGTCCCAAAAAGCAGAAGCAAAGGCCGTCAGACAGTCCCAAAAAGAGACCTTAAAAAGGATGACAGATTTGTCGCACCAATCCATGCGGACCCAGATGCGTGCAGTCACGTCATTTTTGCGTGAAGGCATGGCGGCCCGCGCCCAGCAACACGCCGAACAATTGCTGAGAGATAGACGTGATAAACCTGAGAAATATGAAGAGTCGTTGTTTTATGTAAAACTAGGCGAAACAACGTATCCGGTTCCAATGGTTGAAGATATGTCGGTGCAAGACGTTCTTGATTATTTGAACGAGCATTATTACATTTCGGTGCTGCACAATTGTGGTGACATGCATCTTCACAAACAGGGCGATGGTGAATTAGAGCCAGGGCGCACTTTGAAAGATTGCGGAGTGGTAAGTGATGTCGTATTACAAATCCAGTGTGGATCACAAACCGGTGGTTTCAGGCGGTCCAAAAAACGCAACAATAAGCGTCCCCAAAAAATCCGTAATAAATCAAATAAAAAATGGACATAAACGTAAATGATGCATTTTATTTATCTCTTATTATCAAATAAAATGTTTCGGTTTTTATCGCTGCTTCACATGCGCGGGTTTTCAAAAGCAAAATCCCAAACGGATAAACAATGCAAGATGACCAATGGAGGGCCTCCAATTAACGACTGTACAAGTTCCTGTATGGACAAATGCCAAATCATGGAAACGAGAGATGAAGTGGATGCATTTCTCGCAAACGCGAGATGCAAGGCAAAGTGCGCGCACACAAACGCGAATCCAAGGCCAGGCGACTGTTCCTGTACCAATGTTTGCATTTCCGACATGTCTGAATTGTATTGCATTATGAAGGAGTCGGCGGCGTGGGGGGCTCGGCAACCATAATCTCAAAAATGCGCTCCAGAAGTTCCTTGGATTCAGTGAATCCTTTGCATTCCGGGATGCCCCCTACATCCGCAAACCATTGCTCAAACGCGTGCACCGCGGTCCAGTATTTCACGTAGCCGCCGAGGGCAAGCAGCATGATTGCCCGTTTTGCGTAGTCGGTGTCAATGGGACCTTCCTGCAACAAGAGCGTGTCAATGTTCAGATCGGCGTCAAACTTTGACGGAAAACGCGCGACGGTGCGATTCACATTGAAGCCTCCGCAGTGCCCTCCGAAACCGAAATAGTCTTCAAACTCCCAATGGTGATCCATTTTAAGAGGTCGTTCAAACAGCATGGTGAAATTGGTTCCACATAGAGGGACAGTAACGCTGAGCGACCGAATGTTCACGTGTTCGGACGCGTACCGGTTGTACGTTTCGCGCCACACAGCTTCGGCAAACACTTTTTCGGATGTTTCATCGGGCACATTGGAAATCAGGAATCCCTGTATGCTGTAGTGCTTGTTGTGCAGCTCCTTGAATTTGGCAACAACATCGGCCTTGGTGATACTGGTCATTGGTTCTTCGGGGGTTTGTTCTTTGTTATCCAATATTCGGGGTAGCTCTTTATATTGTTTTGAATATGTAATTATCGCTAGTTCAATGTAACAAATATTTATATCAGGGATAAATATATACAATACAATTTAATACAATTTGATGTCTGAATCATCTCGTCCAACTCGGTCTAAGCAGAATTTACAAAATTCAGTTAGAAAACCTGACATATCTAAGCTGATTGCTGCTCGTGCTGCTAGAAATGCACAAACCAATACAATTGTTCATGTTGAATCCAATATTGAAACGGTTGATGATACTGATAAATAAATATTGACCGATATTTAGAAAATAATAAAAGAGAAAAAAAAGAGTTAGTGTTTTTTTTTACCTGTGGTTGTTGTTGTTGTGGTTGTTGTTGTTGTTGTTGTTGTTGGTTGAATTTAGAAAGGGAATATGGGTAATTTGGAGAGTTGTACAA
>Ga0214921_10011092_pt1 | contig 11013 bp, 13 predicted proteins | sample LL1505_MetaG_FD_177992 | JGI IMG/M metagenome (GOLD analysis project Ga0214921, IMG submission 177992) | Freshwater microbial communities from Lake Lanier, Atlanta, Georgia, United States - LL-1505 | ecosystem: Environmental > Aquatic > Freshwater > Lake | place: USA: Georgia | collected...
ATTAAATTTATTTATTAAAAATATAAATTTATTACTTGTCTTTAAATTGATTTATTATTAAATTATAAAATATTTTATAATTTATAATTTAATAAAAAGGTGTCCAAAAATCCTAAATTCGGGTGTAAAGTATTACATAATAATAATCTTCCAAAAAATATATTTGAATTAATACTATTTGAAAAATATTTATTTAAAAATAATATATTATCAAATAACAATATTTTAATTGGATTATATAATTTATATAATATTAAATATATTAAATATAATAAATATAATATAAATTTTCGATATAAAGAGGTATTAGATTTAATTATTTCAAATTTAGATATAAAAGAAGTAAATAAATTATTTCATAAAATAATTTCATATAATATTTAATGTCATTAAAATAGCATTTCTACTATTATAAAAATAAAAAAAAATGATTCTAATTTTAAAAGAAATAGATTTATAATAAAAAATATTAAAAGAGATGATTCTTAAAAAATTTGAAGATATTATTAAACCTGTTGAAGAAACATGGAAAAAATTAAATTACAAAAATATATCTATGAAAAATAAATTAAATCAAATAATTATGAATAAAAAATTAATTCATATATTTGATGATGATATCGATGATTTTATATTAAATGCATTAAAATATTATGACAATCTAAATTCATTTGTATTTTTTGGTAAAAATAAAGAAGAAACATATAAATATTATCTTGATATATATCTAAAAGATTACTGTATATATGGTATAAAATATATATCTTTAAAAACATCTTCATTATATAAAATAATGTATCAATTGTTATTTCCAAGAATGATTTTTAAAACAAAAAGTGATTTATATAATTATATTGAAGAAAAATATAAATATTTACATAATTATGAAGATAAATCTATGAATGTAACTGTTTTAATTTTATGTAAAAAAAATTTAAAAAAAAAATATCCAACGAATGATGTGATAGATGACGATTATTTTATATATATTCCAAATACAAAAGAAGAAATATGGCATACCGCATCATTATTTTTTTCACAAAGTACAATATCTTTTTTAGAAAAACAGAATTTTGATTATTTTTTAACAAAAGATATGGAACCATCTAAAAAAATGTTTTTAAAATATAGAAATTGGTTAAATAATAATATTGATATGAATGAACAATCTTCATTTTTATTATATAGTTCTGTCATATTATATTTATTAGGTCATCGTTCAATTAATGATTTAGATCTATATATTCATAATATATCCATAGAATTACAAGAAAAAGTGAATGAATTTAAAACAAATAGTATTTTTAATTATATTGATTATAGTATTAAAAATACTGAAAAATGGCCGAGACATTGGGATAGCTGGTTAGATATATGGGCGCAAAAATGTGGTGCTAAATATTTTGAAGAAATATTAGGTAATCCGAAATATCATTTCTATTTTCTAGGTGTAAAAATAATTTCATTAGAATGTGATGTTGTAAGACGTTTACATAGATGTCGTCCAAGATCTGTTGCCGATCTTATTGCTTTAAGAAAAAGATATGCGTATAATGTAATTATACCTCCTGTTCATGAAAAATCATATCAATATGTATCTATCATAGATAAGTCAGAAGATGAAATAAATGAATTAATAGAAAAAGGAGGAATATTAAATGAAAAAAATAAAGAAATTTGTATTGAATATAATACAGATATACCTAAATTTATTAATACAATTATATATGCATTGGATACACGATATAGAATGACCTTTACAATTAATGAAATTAAAAGAGAATTAAATATGGAGATTGATTCTAATAATATTGATTTAAATAATATAAAAAAAAATATTAAAAAAAATGTAAAAATTATTGTTAAAAAAATAAATAAAAAAAATTGATAGTAAAATTATTAATATTTTAAAAACTTATAATATATAAAAATTTTGTATTATTATTGAATTAAAAATGTTCGGGACGCCAAAAAAACCAGAATCTGAAGTTATAGTATATACAGCTAGCGCCCCTCCTGCACCGATAAAAGAAAAAGTTGTTACCGATTATTCTTATATTGGTGGTGTAACACCAAAATCGCTTTTTTCTGATAATAAGTATTCTATTAATACTTCTCAGTCTAGGCATTTGAGAGATAGTGGTCCATTAATAAGTGGTCGTGGAATTGATTAGAATCACAAAAAATTTACACTTTATAATAAAAATAATTTAATTATAAGCATTTTATTTAAAATATATTTTAAGTAATACTATTATGCGGAAATTGTCTAAATAAATTTATAATACCTACATAACTTGTATCAATTTTAATATATTTTTCTTTAAAATATTTTATTTTCAAAGATGATTTTTGTAAATGTTTAAATATACCTGTAGAAAATGCAATTAATAATACATTATTCAGATAAAATGGAGGGTTTACACCTATTTTTTTATATAATATATTTATAAATATTTCAGAATATCTTTGTAAAGAAAAATAAATAATATATGCAATACCCATTTCTCCAATTATTTCAATTACAATTCGATAATTATCAATAGATTCATCACAATCTGGAAAAATATAGTCTATAATTTCTGATAATAGTAACCCATATACAAAATATATTATTACTAAAAAAAATAAATAAATATATTTTATATTTATATCTATCATATATTAAACTTAGATAAAAATAATTTTTTATAAAATATATTTTCTATGGATATGTTATTGATTTAGATGGTACATATATTCTACTATAGCTTGTTCTAAAATAATTATTATTATAATTATTATTATAATTATTATCTATTATTTTGTTTTTTTTAATAATACTTAAATAATATTTTTTCATATTTATATTATAAGCTAATTGAGGTGAGTTTAGTTGAATATTATATTTAGATGGATACATATTCTTATAAAAAGATTATAAATTAAAAAAAAAAATTGACAGTAAAAATCATATAAAAATAGTTTACTATATATTCAATATACATAGAAGAATGTTTGTACACTTGTTAAGTGTATTTATACTTCTTCTATTAAGAAAAAACATGTACGGACGCTAACTAAATATAAAGTCGAAACCCGTCGACAATACTTATTCACCTTTTATTGAATGCCAGAGGAGCGTTTCACTCCACAAAACAGGGTGGAACGTTTTGGATCTTCTGAAGAACATATAAAAGGAAGGCCCAAAAGTGGCGCACCTGTGCCTCTTAGTGATATATTGACACATATAGAGGTAGATATTTTTAATTAAATAAGCAGGTCATGTATATATTATTTCTACTGTATACTTATAGTCCAGTACATATCTTGTTGTTCATAGCGTGTATATATAGCGTGTATATATAGCGTGTATATATAGCGTGTATATATAGCGTGTATATATAGCGTGTATATATGTAATGTACATATTGTATATATTTATAAAATCAATTTAATTATTAATTTTAATAATTAAATAATATCAGTATATATAAATGAATAATATAAATAGTTTAATTCATAAATATATAAAAGTAGCTAAGAAATATAAGTTCAAAAAAAATTATTTAAATAATGATCAAAAAGATGCTTTTAAAAAACCTATTGGATTATTTGATCCATACGGTGAAAATTTAAATCCATTAACAGATTCTCCTTATCAAAATTTATATAGTGATAAAATGATGGAATATAAAGATGGTCCTTTAAAAGGTGTGTCAGTACCGATGACATATAGAAATTTAGCATATAATTGGACTCAATTAATAGTTTATGAATTTGTAACTCCAATTTTAGAGTCTGTTTATAAAAATCAAATAACAATCATAAAAGCAGGTACAGGTATTGGTAAAACAGTTATTGTACCTAAAATAGCACTTCAAGCATTCAATTTTAAAAAAAAAGTAATATGTACTGTTCCAAAACAACTAATAGCAGAAGATCAAGCATCTTATTCAGCAAAATGTCTGGATGTAAATTTAGGAGAAGAAGTTGGATATTTTTATATGGGTACCAATAAAACATCTAGTAAAACAAAATTAACATTTACAACTCCTGGAAGTTTAAAGTCTAAAATAACTGGAAGTGATCCATATTTATCGGAATATGATTGTGTGATTATTGATGAACTACATGAACGTTCTGTACAAACGGATCAATTATTATTATTAATTAAAGAGGTTTTAATAAAACGTCCTGATTTTAGAATAATATTAATGAGTGCAACAATTGAGTTAACTATTTTTAAAGAATATTTTACAGTAAAATCAAATTTTTCATATAATGAAATTGAAATTTTAGGTTCATCTTTTGATGTAAAAATATATTATGAGAAAAAACCATTAAAAGATTGGAAAATAGAAGCAGTAAATAAAATAATGAATATATTAAAAACAACAGAAAAAGGTGATATTTTAGTATTTATAAAATCAGGCGGGGATGGAAATCAAATTAAAGATGAAATATATAAAAATACGAAAGAATTATCTGGTATCAATCCATTTTGTACAGTATTAGAAGCAAAAACAAGTTCAAAAGATAAAGAATATGCAAGAGATGAGTTTAAATATAAAACGCATCCAGAGATGGATCCAAATAATCCATATAATAGAAAAATAGTTATGGCGACAAATGTTGCAGAATCTTCTTTAACAGTTGATGGTATTATATATGTTATTGATAATGGATATTCATATGAATCATCATTTTTTCCAAAAGAAAATGCAAGTAGTTTAATAGAAGAAAAAATTTCAAAAGCAGCTGCAAATCAAAGAAAAGGAAGAGCGGGTAGAACACAACCAGGAGTTTGTTATCGTTTATATACAGAAGATGAATTTAATAAATTTCATGATTTCCCAACACCTGATATTCAAAAAACAGATCTTACATCCGATATTTTAGATATTTTATCCTTAAATTACATTAAAAATATAGCCGATGTTCGTAATTTTTTACAAAATTTAATTTCACCTCCTAGCAATGATTTTATAATGAGTTCATTAAATAAATTATTAGTACTTGGTGCAATAAATAATATTTCTGATGATGGAATAGTAACAGAATTAGGAAAAGCAATATCTGAGTTTAGAGCAATTGAAACAAATTTTGCAAAATCTATTTTAGCAAGTTATTATTATTATTGTAAATATGAAGTTATAAATATTATATTAATATCTATTCAAATTGACGGACGTATTGATAATATATTTGATAAATATCGTCCACGAGATAAAAAAATGTCTGAAAAAGAGATGAAAAAAGAAAAAGACGAATATGTAAAAAATCAAAAACGTTTTCATAGTTCATATGGAGATTATTTTACATTATTAAATATATATAATGAATTAAAAGAATATATGAAATCAGATGTTACACATGACGCGAAATATTGGTGTCGACAAAATGGTATTTCTTCAAGAACATTTGTATCTAAAAATAAAGATAAAAGTTGGGATTTAATAGGAGAAAAATCACGTAAAATAAATGATATATTAATGAAAATTATTCGGCCTGCACATTTAAGAAAAAAATATTATAATATTTATAAAAATGATGGAGGAAAAGAAAATATTTCTGCTATTAATAAAGAAATTCAAATGAAGAAATATAATATTATTGATCCGGATTCAGATATTATAGAAAATTACAAAGATGTTGATTATCATAATTTGTTAGATTTTGATGAAATAAACGCTAAAAATCCTCAAAGTGGTGGTTATACAACAAAACCATATGAAATAAATTTATTTCCAAATGCAAAAAATAATCATCAATCAAAAGAAAAAAATATTTTAACATCACTTGTTATTGGAAATATATGTAATTTAGCTGTATTAACAGATCCTAAAAAAAATATTTATAAAACATGTTTTCCAACCGTTAAAATGTTAGCTAAATTTGATCAAAATACAACTTTAACTATTAAAAATAGAACAAAAGTAGTATTATATAATGAACTATTTACTACATATAAAAATCAAAAAATATTAAAATTAAATCTTGTTACTAAAATTCCAAATGATATAATTTTAAAGATAAAAGAAGAATACAAAAACTATATAAAATTATGTTTTGAAAAAAATAATGATACACATAAACATGGAAGCCATACTAAAAAAACAAATCATAAAAAACATAAAAAATAATTTTTTACCAATCTTTCATTAAATCTTTAATATTATATTGATCATCTTCAAATATTTTCTTATAATCTTTAATATAAGATAGTTTATCATATATATTAATATTTTTATTATTTAATATATCTAATATTTTTTTTTTATAAAAAAATGTACTAATATTATATACTGATATATAATCATTATCATATATACTAATATTTTTTCTCATATCAAATCCATCATATAAATTTATTTTTTTAAAATTATGTTTCTTAATATCATAATAATAATTTTTATTTAAACTATCTGGATTATTAAATAAATTATGTACACTATTATTATTCTTAATAATATCATTTCTATTTAAATAAACTTCTGTATTTATTTTTTTATTATATATTTTTAAAAGAAATATTATTATACTTGATATAAATTTCATTTATATATTATATATAAAATATTCTTTAATATTATTTTTTAATAGACGGAAGAGGTGGAAAATCATCATCATATAATTTAAATTCACTTTTTTGCCTATCTTCTTTTATTATTTTTTTTATAAAACTATCTTTTTCATTGTTTTTATGAATAATTTTTTTAATATTATTTCCTTTCACCAAAAATGAAAAAATTCTATTTTCATTTGTAAATTGTGATAATGTATAATTGTCTATTGTAGATGGTATTAAACCTTTATCAAAAAAGAGTTTTCCATAATCTTTATATACTTTTTCAGTAATATTTGTGATTACTAAATCATTATACTTATTTTTAAAAGTATTTTTTAAAATTTTATTTTTAATATCAATAATCTTATCATTTAAATTAAAAATATATTCATTATCTTCTATTTGTTCATTATTATCATTTAATATATATGTTTTTATAATAACGTTTTTATTCATCTATTTATATATATATAAAATCTTTAAGTATTATTCAATCCAAAGACTGGTAATTAATTTAATATTTAACTTACAATGCTAGAAACTTAATAATATTTTATTAATAATATTTTTTTATTATTAATAAAATATTATTAATAAAATATTATTTTTTATAAATTATATTATTTTTTATAAATTATATTGTTATATAATACAATAAAATAATAAATTAATTAAAAATAAAAAAAATTTTATTTAAAAGTTTAGTATTATTTAGTTCTATTGTAAAAATACAATTAAAAATTTAATTTAAAAATTAAATTTTTAAATTAAATTTAAAAATTTATCTTGTTAATTTATTATATTAAAGTTTCTACCATTGATTTAACTTATTTAAATATAAATAAAAAATCATAAAAAAATTTATTACTTAAAAGAATAAAACAGGTTATATAGTCATCGCAATTTAGAATTCTACTAGATATATTTTTATAAAAATATATCTATTATTTTTTGTATGCATATTATTTAATTTTATAATTATTTTTAAAAATAATTATAAAAATTTGCTAGAATTATAAAATATGATGACTATATATAAAATTTACACCTTTTTTACAGAATACTAGAAACTTAATAATATTTTATTAATAATAAAATATTATTTGTTTATAAATTATATTGTTATAAAATACAATAACATAATAAAATAAGATAATATATTTAATAAATATTTTTATATTTAATAAATATATTACACCTGAAATGATTTTAAAATTCTCACTTTTTTATTACCTAATTATATAATAATTATATAATAATTGTGTAATAAAAAATAATAATTAAAATTTTATAAATTTTCTAATAAAAATATATGATAAAAATAAATATTATTTTATTTTTTATAAAATAATATTTATAATACTTTAACAAATATATATTTTATCAATAATATTGTAAAAATATAATATACCTTAAAAGTTTATTAATATTATACTTTTTATTTTTAAAAAAGTGAGAATTTTAAAACAATTTCAGGTGTAATATTAGTTATTGAATTAGTATATGTAAAATAAATTATATTTAAAGATTTTTTGATAATAATTAAATAATGTCTTTATTACGATTATATGCATATGGTATTCAATCAGATTATATAACAAATACTATTATATATAATATAAATAATATATATGATAACGAGTGTAAAGATTGTATAAATAATAATAGAAAACCTAAATTATTCTATTATTATGGACCTAGATTATGTAGTAAAATATGCTTACCTGATTATAAAATTAAATATTATAATACTATTTGTGATAGAGACCATTATTTTATAACATCGTCATTTGAAAAGTAAAAAAGTATAAAATATTTAAGAAACATGTATTCCTCCATATGTGAACCAATGGTTCAATGGTGTTTTAAATATGAATTTATAAAAATTTAAAGGTGGCATAATATCATATTGACCGGTTTTTTGCAAATTTATCAATGTCCAATTAGGATATGCTTTTTTTAGCTCAATTATTTCTAGAACTGTTTTTTTTAAATCAAATAACAATGGATGACCATAATTTGTATAATCAGTTTTATCAATACCTTTTGCAATAACATTTTGTTCTTCTAATGACAATAAATCAAAATTTTCTAGATTATCAAAGTCTGTAAACATATTTGTTGTTAACAAATTTAGTTCCATTTTTTGTATTTCTTTTTCAATATCTTTTTTCATATTTTCATATATTCGCACATTTTTTTGATAAAGCTTCAATTGATTTAGGTGTTCAACACGTTGTGATTCTATTTTGTTAAATTCAAATTTTAACTTCTCAATTATAGATTTTTGTTCTTCAATCATTTCTTGTTTTACAATTGTATTATGCATTTATATTATATTTATTATAAATATAATAAGTTTTATATATTTTAAATTTTTATAAATATCGGGTGTTTGTTTTTATAACACATATGAAACAGCTTCATTATATAAAGTATTTCGTCCAATTGATTAAATTCTAAAATATTTTTATCTAAAGTGATAATAAAATGAAGAAAATCGCATTTTTATTTTTAATAATTGATAATCCACATTTTACTAAAATATGGGATAGTTATTTACGAGGTAAAAAAGATAAATATTCACTATATATTCATCCAAAATATCCAGATAAATTAATATGGAAAAAAAAAAATGTTATAAAAGATCTTCAAGAAACTGCATGGGGATATATTACACGTGCATATATAGCATTGTTACGTGAAGCATATAAAGATAAAGATAATTATAAATTTATAACAATATCTGAATCAGATATTCCAATAAAAACATTTGATCAATTTTATAACGATGCAACAAATGATAATAAGTCTATCATTAAATTAATGAAAATTAAACCATATAATTATGGAGCACGTATTGAACCACAAAAAACAAAACCTAAACCAAAAAATTTTATCAAACATTATGCAAGATTTATGTTAAATAGAGAACATGTTGAACAATTATTAAAATGGATACAGAAGGAATTATGAATTTTTTTCATAATATGCAAGTAGGAGATGAATTTTTCTTATCTGTTTTATATCCATTACATAATATAAGAGATTTTGATGTTACATTTGATGATTGGGATTATACTAAAAAGATAAGAGATGAATATAATTTAAAAATAAAATTATTATATGAAGAACAAGAAAAAAAAGGTAAAAATAATAATAAAGAAATACTGGAACTTAAAAAATTACGCGATGATATATCTAAAAATCCAAAAACTATAATAAATGTAGAAGAAGATTTAGATAAAATAAAAAAATGTCATTCATATTTTTATAGAAAATTTTCAAAAGAAAGCAATATTGAAAAATACTGGAAAGAAATCATTCATTATCATACTTAAGCTAAGTAAAGATTTACTCAATGGATTTCAATGTTAGAATTTTAATAACATTTATTCGTATTTTACAAAAGAAATATGAATAAAAATTTATTATGATAAGTTTCTAGTATGGTATTCATATGTGTAAAAAAAATGACTGCAAAAATGATTTAAAAATCTCACTTTTTACTACCTAATTATATAATAAATAATTATATAATAAATAATTATATAATAAATAATTGTGTAATATAATTTATAAAAATAAATATTATTTTATTTTTATAGTCATTGCAAAATAAAATTCTACTAAATTTATTTTTATAAAAATAAATTTATAAAAATAAATTTAGTAGAATTATAAATTACTTGTTACAAAAGTTTATTCTTTATTGTCCAATAATACTATTCTTTTTAAATAATCATATATATTTATAGATAATTTTCTTTTATTTTATTATCAAACATCTAATATTTAGAAATACATTTAAAATATTTTTTAATCTAATTTTATAAAATTAATTTACACCCTAATTTTGGACACCTTTTTATTAAAAAATTAAATTATAAATTATTTTATAATTTAATACACCCGAATTTAGGATTTTTGGACACCTTTTTATTAAATTATAAATTATAAAATATTTTATAATTTATAATTTAATAAAAAATCAATTTAAAGACAATTAATAAATTTATCTTTTTAATAAATAAATTTAATATTTTGACTTAAAGAATAAATAGTATTTAAAGAAATTTTAAAAAAGATATAGAGTTATTTCATAATTTAATATTTCTTTAAGTATACATTAATATTTTATCATAAAATTATCAATCATCATAACAAATATTTTGAAATATTTTGAAATATTAGCCTATCTCTAAGTTCTTTAACAATATCTTTATAGTCATAATTAAATGCTCTTTTGAATATAGATAAAAAATTATATTTATTATTTACTATGTCATTTATAGATAAAACAATCATATTAATTATATAATTTTTATTACGTCTTCCATTTTCATTTTTTTCTTTATTTTTTTTAACATTTTTTTTAAAATTTTCTTTTATAGAAGAAAATAGATTTTCAATTGGGTTATGATTAGGACTATATTTTGGACATAGCATTAGTTCATGTCCAT
>Ga0214921_10011093_pt1 | contig 11011 bp, 11 predicted proteins | sample LL1505_MetaG_FD_177992 | JGI IMG/M metagenome (GOLD analysis project Ga0214921, IMG submission 177992) | Freshwater microbial communities from Lake Lanier, Atlanta, Georgia, United States - LL-1505 | ecosystem: Environmental > Aquatic > Freshwater > Lake | place: USA: Georgia | collected...
TAAAAGGTATCTGATAAGAATATAAACGAATATTTAAAGCATTGTTTAATGTTTCAGATAAATCAAGTGTAAAATTTGTAGAAGATGTGTCTATACCACCTGTATATTGTCTAAATTGGCTATCAATATTCAGAAATTTATTAATCGTATTTTTTAAATTTGGATTCAACGTGTCTTGCGCTACATCTACTTGATAGTTATTATTAACACCTAATTGCTCTCTATTCATAGGAACATTTGCGTTTCCATATACTTGAACTTTTTGAACTCTATCTGTGATTTTATTTACTTGATTTTTGTTAGATTGTTGTAACACTTCATTATTCACCCATTCTTGGGTCTGTTCTTCCCCTGCAGGATATATAGCGTCAGGTGCATTATTGTCCTGGGTTTCATTTGCAGTTTCATCATCTAATCCATTTGAAAAATGTAGTAATTGGTCTTGAATGTTTAAAAAAAACTCACTCAAATTAGGGTCGGTTGTTTTGTATTTATTTATGTAATAATTTGTATTGCTAATAATAGATTCAGAGTTTAAGTCATTTACATTAGCAATAGCCATTAATTCACTTAACGTATAATTATCTACATTTGTGTCTATGGTCGTCATATTATTTATATTTATATTAATATTGTTTTTAAAGTATTATTAAAAATATTATTAAAAATATTATTAAAAATATTATTAAAAATATTATTAAATTAGTAAATAATTATTAATCGTTCTATTCATCAACAATAATAATTTGTCGGTTTCTTTTTTTCTCTTGCTTTTGCTCTTGCTTTTGATCTTCTATTTGGAGGTGTTCTTCTGTAATACTAATACTGGTTGAAGATCCAAACATTTTTATAAATATTTGTTTTATTTCATTTATTAAGTTTATTCCATTACATTTTGTGTGTTTTAATAATTTATCAGGAACCGTTGTGAACCCAATTCCTCGCTTTAAATGTGTTTTTTCTTTAAAAAGAATATAATCAAAAATCTGTACCAAGTCACTGTTCTCTCTCTCTAATTCATCTCTATTTATCCGATAATTGCCTTGAAAATAATATCTATTATAATTTCTCTCTGTATGTATTTTACATATTTTATCAAGTGTTGAAAGTGAGGCTTTATTTCGAACCAATCCAATACCTTCTATCCTATTCAAAGAATTATTCATTTCCATAACAAAAACCAAAGAATCTAATTTAATTTTTGGAGACATCATATAAGGAGCTCCATAACTACAACCATATATATTGTTATTTATTCTATAATCTATATTTTCTTGCCAAGTATTTTCGTTAAATCTTGTAGAAACAATTGATAACATATTCGTTTGTATTTAGAGAATAATAGTTTTTGTAATCAATTTTAATTAATAATAAAAAATAAAAATATGAATTAGTAAATATTAATTTTAATGTGTAAAATATGTAAATGAAATGTTGTATTTGCGGACCTGTAAAAAATTGTGCCCCCTATTTAAATAAAATATTCGAAAATATAGAAAAAATGAGTAGCATATTTGACGATTATGCTATTATAATGTATTATGATAGATCTTCCGATAATACATTACAAATTTTAAAAAAATATCAATTAATAAACCAGAAACTACATGTTTTTGTAAATACAATGCCTGTATCAAAATTTAGAACACATAACATAGCAAAAGCAAGAAACTACTGTCTAAATATGGTTAGAAGAAAGTATCCAGATTTTGAGTATTTTATTATGATGGATTGCGATGATGTAAATGTAAAAAATATTCATTTGCCCACTCTCAAAAACGCATTGAAGAGAGAAGATTGGGACGCTCTCTCTTTTCAAACATCTCCAAGGTATTATGATATTTGGGGTTTATCAATATTTCCTTATTGTTATAGTTATAACCATTTTAAAAATAATGTACAAAATTATGATATTATTCAAGATTATGTAGAGAGAAAATTAAAACAATTAAAGCCTGGAGAATTACTTCCTTGTATATCATCTTTTAATGGACTTTCTATTTATAGAAAAAATAAATTTATTAATTGTTACTATGATGGAAGAGTCAACCTGAATTTAATTCCAAAACATTATATGGCTACACATATGAAAGCAGCAAAATCAAAAATAGTTTTTAAAGATTATGGCAATGTAGATGGCAAATACGAAGATTGCGAACATAGGTCGTTTCACGTGCAAGGAATTAATAAAAACAATGCGCGAATAAGAATAAGCCCGGAAGTGCTCTTTATTTAAATCTACAGATCCAAATATTTATTTAAATAATTTAAAAAAGGATTTGTGGTATTAATTTGGGTTTTTACTATGCTTGATGGTTTATGTATTCCAAAATATTTTTCATTACAAATGCTGTGCAAAGAAAAGTGCGATGAATCTTCATCATTCCCTATAGGTAAATTTAAATTTACACACCCCGTTGTAAAATAAGCATGGTCATCTTCACCTTCACCTTCACATTCACATTCACCTTCATGCTCATTTATAAAAACAGTCAAATCATTAAGAGTTTGCTGAGGTGGATATGTTTCTATTATTTTAAGCATATCATTTCGTTTTCTTAAAGATAATCCTCTCCCAATATAGCTTTTATTTAAATTAATAAAATATGAAATATCATATGGTTTTAAATTCATTATCCAGGTATCGAGCTGTATTGTCAAAACATACTCTCCATATAAAGAATCCCATAATTCTTTTTTTTTACAAAAATCGCTATATAAAGTAGTATTGTCAAAATTATCAATATCTAAAGCTCTAATTTCAATAAAATTAGGCAATTGAGATTTCCAAAATGTCATTGAACTTTTTCCGCAATAAAAAACATAATTCCAATTATTGCCCAAATGATTATATGTATTAGCCAAAAGATATAATGTTTCGTTTATAAATCTTGGTTCAATTAATAAAACAGTATTTTTTTTATGATCACCTAAAATATAATTATCAATATTTTTAAAATTTTTTAATATTTGTTTTTTAATATTTATTGTTATCAAATGTATTTCAGCGTTTTTTTTAATCTCATGTATTTGTGATTGTATATTTTTGTCATTTTTTCGTTTTTGTACATTTTTATTACTATTTTGTAATTGTATATTACTATTTTGTAATTGTATATTACTATTTTGTAATTGTATATTACTATTTTGTAATTGTATATTACTATTTTGTAATTGTATATTACTATTTTGTAGATTTTTATTGCCAATTTTCCTCATTTTATATTAATATTAAATAATAAAATAAATAATTCAAAAAATATTAACATTTTTTTTACAGTATTCTCTATTATCATAACAATAATTATGGTTTAATTAATAAATAACAGAATATACTTTATAATCAAGAGTTTTATTCTTAATATAATAATTATAAAAATTATATTAAGCGTGAAGAGTGAGTGACAGCATTATTATTTTGTTTTTTCAAATTCCTTTTCCCAATCCACAAATTTCGATAACCATTGGGTTTCTCCATGGGTTGATACCGCGGGAATACAAGAAACCAATCTTCTGCCCTTTTTTTTATATAAATCGCAAAATATTTGAAAATCATATGGGTGAGTTGTAGAACAATAATTTTTAAATATTGCATAATCTTGTTTTAGTTTTTTTACTGTTGTAGCAAAAGTCATACAACAACTATTTGTTACTTTCCAGTGGCTATTTTTGCTTAAAATAACTCTTGTTAATTCTCCACCTTTTTTAATAAAAGGGTTTGGTCCTCCTTCATTATGGTTTATATATTTATCAGGATGATCATATCCTGAAGAATAATCGGCAATATCTAAACCTTCTTCTATAATTTTTGGAGCTTCTTCTTTATAAATATAGTCATCTTCAGCAAAATATATTTTTTCATTATCATTAAATTTTGTAATTGCGAAGTTAAGTGAAAACATAAATGATCCAGCATTTGAGAGACGAGTACGAATTATTTTTGTGTTATTTATATGCTGCTTTAAAAAGTCATATGTATCTTCACTTACATTATCCGCAAATACATAAATATCATAATTTTTAAATATTTTTAAAAAATGTAAAAATACTTCTTTTTTATTACATACATATGATGGTTTTACTTTATTATATCCACCATCACTAATGCGATACAAAATTTTCATATATTATATTATATAATATACAATATATAATATATTGTATGTCTTCACGTATTCCTAAAATTATATATCAAACATGGAAAACAAAAACTTTAGATAAAAAAGTACAAAATATTAGGAAAAAAATACAAATTCTAAATCCTAATTATAAAATGAGATTATTTGATGATAATGACATTGAAATATGGATTAAATCTAATTTTGATAATGGAATCATTTACGATACTTACAAAAAATTAAAAGTTGGGGCTGGTAAAGCAGATTTTTGGAGATATTTAATATTATATATGAATGGAGGGATATATTTAGACATTGATTCAGACATTGTTAGACCATTAGATTTACTAATTAATAATAATGACAATGCAATTATATCAAAACAAAAATATGGAGATTCTGATTTTGTTCAGTGGTGTTTAATGTTTTCACCCAAGCACCCAATATTACTACGTGTAATCAATCTATGTATTTATAATATTAATAACAAAACAACAGACTATTTACCTTTATTAACTGGACCTACTGTATTTACAAATGCTGTAAATGATGTTATAAAAAATAGATATGCTATAAAAAATAAAATTAATTTAATTCATATTGATGAAAATGTTTTAAATAAAATAACAACACCTGACAATTTTTGTAAATTTTGTGGAAAAGATTACGAACCTTTTTGTAATTATGATAATGGATGTAAAGATATAATTTTACGAAATTCTGTACATTGGAAAAATGATAAAGGGGTATTTAATTTATAATTTTAGTTTTCCATTTAAATATTTTAAAAAAGGATTCGTTTTATTAAGTTGTTTTTTAATACTAATTGATGGTTGATGTATTCCAAAGTATGTATCGCGACATTTGTTATGTAAAGAAAAGTGAGATGATACTTCATCATCTCCGATTGGTAATTTTAATTTTACGCAACCGGTTGTAAAATAAACATCTTCGTGTTCAGTTAAAAAATCACGCTGAATATCAAGCGTTTTTCGAGGTGGAAATGCCTCTATTATTTTAATAATATCCTTTCTTTTTCTTAGAGATAACCCTCCATTAAAATTTCTAAAATTGTGATATAATTTTATTTTATCAAAATACCCCCAGGTATATTCCATATTTCCACCGATATAACTTTTATTTAAATTAATAAAATATGATATATCATATGGTTTTAAATTCATTATCCATGTGTCAAGCTGTATTGTTAGTACATATTCACCATATAAAGAATCCCATAATTTTTTGCTTTTACAAAAATCACTATATAATTTTGTATTTTCAAAATTGTCAATACCTAAAGATCTAACTTCAATAAAATTGGGTAATTTGGATTGCCAAAAATCTCTAACACTTTTCCCACAATAAAAAACATAATTCCAATTATCACCCAACTTATTATATGTATTAGCTAAAAGACATAATGTTTCTTTTATAAATCTTGGTTCAATTAATAATACAGTATTTTTTGTATTATCACCTAAAACACAATTATCAATATTTTTAAAATTTTGTAATATTTGTTTTTTAATACTAATTGTTTTTAAATACATTTCAACATGAGTTTTTATACTGGAAATATTATTTTGTAATGATATAGTTTTAGTTTTCGTTTTATTAATGGTTTCTATGTTTTTTATATTTCTGAAGTTCAGCATATAATATTATAAAATATAATAACTAATATAGTAGTTTATTTTTATTCCAAAGACGCCACATATAGTAAGTATATAATTGTAATCAAAAATTTTGCGAAAATATAGATATAACAAATTCTTGAATATTGTATAATAAATAATAAATTACTCATAAATAATTTCATCAAGTTTGTCTCTCATCATTTTGTATCTTGGATTTTCTAAACTTTGTAACAACATACTCCAGGGCGTACAAGATTCAAAAGCAGACATCCCTTTTTCGCAAAAAAGGTTCAACAATGGTGTATTAAATCCAGACATCATAGAAACATTCGGCTGAGTAGAAAGAGATGGGAACCCGCTTGTTGATCGTAAATTCCAAAACAAAATATGTGGTGGCTTAAATGGCTTTCCATGAAGACGAATACCCGTGTCGGAATATTTTTCCTCTATGTTAGAGAATAAACTCATACCGTTATCGGTAGAATCTATTTGCATATCAGAAAAAATAGCAAGTATCATTCCCTCAACTTCTTCAGGAGATAATTTTGCTTCAATAATAGCATCTAACATCTTATCTAAAGCAGCATAAATATTCGTATTCATTCCCCAGTTTGTATTTTTAACGGTTCTGACCATAGAGAAAAAATCCGTTTTATCTTCCAAATTACACCATTCTGGATATGAACTAAATGTCATTACACGGCGTCCAAGGGATGACTTTTCAGCGACACGAATTCCCAATGCAATCGCAGCATGTAAAGGCGCACCCTCCATCGAGCCACTAACATCTACCATGGCTACCATCTTCTCCAACGATCCAGTTAAAGAACTATTGTCCTCCCATTGAGAATTCAACAAATCAATCTGTGCTTCTCTTTGTTCTGCGTCACTGTAATAACTTGATTCAAGTAGTTCAATTGCTTGCTTCGTGAATATTTCCATACCAACCCGTTTTCCTTTCATTACCACTTCTCCGCGTACAGCTTTCTGAATATGTTCCCTAAAGTGATTCGCACATTCAATCCTGTCTGTTTCATCGCTTCGTTGCGAATTATCAGACTTAATATTTAAAAAAGCCTTCTTTTGTTTAGACAAAGAAATAGATGTTACTTTATTAAATTCAATATCAGACCATGTTTTGCCACACTGTTTGATTTGAAGAGTATCCAGTTTTCTATTCAATTTACCCAAAAGCTTACGATAATCTGTCATACATTTTAAACTCGCCATTTTCATAGATTTTTCAGTTTTCGCAGTTTCCATGTAATTACTAAAATAATCACATGCTAACGCAGAGTAAATCCAAGCAAACTTTGACTTTTCGCGAGGCGCCCATCTTGATGCAAGAGAAATAGACTGATCTTGTGAATAAGAATCCTTTCTCAGTTGTTCGTTGAGTAATTTAACACAATACATTACTAATGGGTTTTCTACTGTCTCACCTTGATCTTTACAATACTCACAAAAATATTTAATGTCCTTCCAAGAGCCATATTGATGTGTCTTTCCTTCATCTCCAAAATCAACTAAACACTTAATAGCATAAAATGCTAATTCTGGAAAAAAAGAATGCCATGTATGTATCATCATATAAGTCAAAGCATATTCTCCCTTTCCATCAATAATGTCTCTTGTTTGACCTATCATTTTATACATAATAGATAAATATTCGCGGCCAGTCTCTCTATCATATATATTGAGGGACCGAATCTTGTTATTTAATTCGAGTAAGATACTATAAAGATTAAATTTTAAATTATCTATGTTCTCGCTACTTGTTCTTGTTAGTTGAAAACTAAATTGAACAATCTTTTCACGAATATTATTCGACCAACCATATTCTGTATGACCATTTTCGCCTGTTTGTTTCGAAGTAAAATTATCAATTGCGGTGAGTAGTGCTGCCATTTTGTTACTATAATACATAATCTATTCTTTATATAGTTTTTTTATTGTTTTTTTATGATTAGAGTTCAAGTTACCATGTAAAAAAATTTTTTTTGTATAATTTTTCGGATTATATTTTTTATCGTTTTTATTTTCTTCGTAAAAAATGATTAAAATATCATTTAAATCTTGGAACATATTTATAGTTTTTTCAAATACAATGGTATCAATATTTTTGTTGAAAGATAAAAACCTATCTGTATAATCATCTACTTTACTATTTGTTAAAAACCCTTTTATTTCATCAGGATCAATTGTAATGTTTATTTTTAAAATAGACAACAAAGAATATCTTATATTATTATCAATGGAATTTCTTTTAAGTATTCCAATTAATTCATCTCTAAAAATATAATTGGGTTTTAACATATAAACAAAATCCTGCTTAATTTTTTCAATTTCATTATTTTTATTTACGTAAATATAATGAATATTCGTGTAATGGTTGTCTTCTTTATAATAATATTGATATAATTTGTCGTTTTTTTCAAAATTTGTTATCCATGCGTTGTCTAATGATTTAAAATTATTTTCATTTTCTAATAAATTTGAGCTGTCTTGATATTCCATAATGTATTATAATTTAATCATATAATACAATATATATTTTAACTTATTACTTTTTATTACATCCTTTTTTATGTTTATTACTTAATAATATTCATAATCGCTGTCTATTCCTTGAGATTCCATCTCTAATTCTAATTCTTCCATTTCTCTCTCATAAATATCATCCAACTTATCAAAATATTCAGAATCATAATTTTTGAATGAGAACGTGTTATCATAATCATCCTCGCCCCATTTTCGTATATATTCGTCCTTCCTGCGTTCATGTAATCTTACTAAATGAGTCATTACATTGTGAGGAGACGGTTTCATATCATTATCTTGAACATTATTCATTTTTCCATATTTATATTCTATTTTTCTACCGACTAAACGTATTGTAACACAACCATCTTTTACAAATTCATCATCTTGTTCCTTTTTAACTTCTTTTACAATATTTAATTTGTCCAAAAAACTCGGTTTTTCAATGACATTTGATAGTTCTTCATTATTTGATGGTTCTTCATTATTTGATAGTTCTTCATTATTTGATAGTTCTTCATTATTTGGCAGTTCTTCATTATTTATTATTTTTTTTGTTGTGATAGATTTCATTTCAGGAAAGCTATTTATATCTAAATCTTTCTTAATTTTTTCTTCTTTTAACACCTTTAATTTTTGTTTTTCCTTTTCTGGGTCATAATTAAATCTATTTCTTTTATCGCTACTAAAATTTGCGTCCCTGTTATTTCTCAAATAACTACTATTAGATTGTGAATTATTATTTGCTATTTTATCTTCTTTTATAAAATGTTTCGTTTTATTTTCACTTGGTTGTTTGGTTTTATTTTCATTTGATTCTGTATCTTCGTTAAGAATACTGAATCTGGATGAATTTTTAAATATATTCTTCATATGCAATAATCGGTTATAATATAAGAGATAGGATTATAAATAACTATTCCATTTAATATTTAAGCTATTTTATTAATAAAACCCAAAAAATAATTTAAAGAATACACCTATTAGTTATTTATCTCCTAACAGCAACATTTACATTTTACTTCAACTGACCCAACAAACAACAATCAATATATATATTTACAGGAGGTCGCAATTATAACCAAATAACGTAGCGAAAAATAAAAAAAAATTTTATTTTTCTTTTTATAATTCAAAAGTATAAGTTAAAATACTTACTTGTACAAACAACATCCCATTTTTATTCTTAAATATCATCCACGTCTATCATGATATCACCGTCTTCTTCTCCAAGAGCAATCACTGTCTTTTTGGTTGTATCTCTTGTTTTAGCAAATTCTTCTTCCATAAGAGCTTGATGCTCTTCTGTCTGTTCATTTGAAAATGTGATTTCGTTTTCTTCTATCGCTTTTTCATCATTCATCATAAATATCGCCCAATCTACTGTTTTTATGTTTCTTAAACCTTCTTTATCTGATTCGCTATAAACTTCCAATAAATCACAAGACTCTTTTTTTTCCTTTTTTTCAGTTGCCCATTCTCTTAATCCAACCAGCAACCAAGAACCAGTTGAAACCATATTGTCCTTTTTTCCTCTGCCTCTAAACTTACCTCTAATATGACATAACCGTGTTATCCCATCAACGCAAATTACATCACACATTGCGTTGCCAAGATACTTTGTAACTTGTGCGTACATTTCAGACTCATCGTTTGAAACTCTTAATGCTCTTGCTTGTTTAGAATTATTTACAAATTTACGGGCTTGACCCTTAGCTTTACTTCCACCAGTTGTGTTTTTCACCATTTTTAATTATTATGCTTTTTTATTTATTTAATATTTTCATTTCAATTTTTTTATAAATTTCAATTCAATAAAATTACTAACAATAATCACAATTATAATTATAATAATAAGAACATTTTAGCTGTGTATCAATAGGTACGTTTGGATCTTCTCCTCCGATTCCGCCTCCTCCTCCGCTTCCTCCTCCGCTTCCTCCTCCGCTTCCTCCATTAATACAATGCGGCGTACATAAACAATCACATATATTATTTAAAGAATCGCAAATATTACCACATTTATCAGGTATAACTATTTTGTTTGGAAAAACAAATTTCTCTTTTTTACCAACATATTTCCCATAAGGATAAAGGATATGTCTATTCTTTAAACAATTGTCACCTACGTAATCATTTCTATTACAAATAAAAGATTTTTTCCCTTCATTAATTGTAAAAGGATGCAAACAATCCTTTTTATTTACAAACAACTCATAATATGCTTGAGATATAGGTAAGTATGTAGAATAACTTGATAAATATGTAAGTGTATTATTTTGTTTAATTACATGATTTTCGCGAGTATTTTTACCCGATGCCATTAAATTCGTTAGAAAGGTTTTACCTTTTAATGTAGTATTGTAGTCATTATAGGATATGTTTTTATTTTGTGTAAAAACGCGTTTCATTTATAATATATAAAAATATTTTTTAAATATTATACTATTTGATTAAGAGGAAGATGTATTAATGAATGTACTATAGGCTGCTAATGCTGTATTGAATGTTTCCATTGCGGCATTACAGGCTGCGAGTGCTGCAACTGCTGATGCTGTCACATCATAGATTGTTACACCTATGACAATACTACCGTTTACTATATTATTTGCTGTGGTAGCAGTTGTAAGGAGTAATTCATTTGCGGCGTTAGCAGAATTAAAAGCAGCAATCAAGTTTGAAGCTTCGGTTGAAGTGTCGCAGTATTAGACG
>Ga0214921_10011094_pt1 | contig 11011 bp, 7 predicted proteins | sample LL1505_MetaG_FD_177992 | JGI IMG/M metagenome (GOLD analysis project Ga0214921, IMG submission 177992) | Freshwater microbial communities from Lake Lanier, Atlanta, Georgia, United States - LL-1505 | ecosystem: Environmental > Aquatic > Freshwater > Lake | place: USA: Georgia | collected 2015-05-28
AATGGTAGCCCGTCAGAATCAAATCTTCCGTCAATTCGGGGTATTTTTCGGTGGTGAGCCGGAAGAGCCGATTCGACAACCAGCAGCCACGCCGACGTTGACCGGCATTTTGGTCGTTGGCGGAATGCGAAATTTCGCTCGTTCCAATCGCGTGAATGGGGACAAACCCATTACGGAAGGTTTTCACCAAATCGCCTTTGCGCAAATGCTGGACTTTGCGATAACCGCGGTTCGTCAAAATCCGCGTATCGATTCGAAAACAGGGATATGGCAAATTGGCAGCGGGAATAACGGTTCTAGATACCACATTATTGGTCCACGATGGAGTATAGATATAGGTTCCATCGGTCTCCATCAACGACATATTTGTAAATCCCGTTGCCCAGTTGGCGGTAGCCGTTTGAGTCGGTAAAAAGATTTGCGTAATGCTGGTGGTTGCGCCCATATACAAATAGTCGCCTACGATAACCATTCCACTCGAATAATTATTGCCACCCACGTTGATGTTCATTATTTTCGTGTAGGCATACGTTGACGGTGTAATACGATATATATCGCCGCTCCCCGTATAAATATACAAGTAGCCATTTGCCGCATACATCGGCCGATTGGCGAAAAACGGATATGTCGCGACCGTTACAGTCGGCGCAGACAATGCGACTTGAATCGTGGATAGATTATTGGACGATATGAACAAATAAACCCCGTCGGTGGCAATCGACATCAACCCCGTGGAACCTGTTGCGAAATTCCCCGAAATATTCGCCAACGCACCGGTGCTTTTATTCCAACGGTCCACATATCCGTTTCCGTGGCCGGTGTAAATATACGTGTTGTCAGAACATATACTAATCAAATAACCAGTGGCATACCCCGTGCTTATGAAATTGGCGGTATAAGTCGCCGGATTGGACAAAAGAATCCGGTTGATATTGGTAGTATTAACGCCAGCGGCATACAAATAGGTCGAGTCAATCGCTAAACTGTGCGCTGAAGCTACAACAGCGGGACTGGTTGCCCAACTCAAAACAGTAGTCATTTACAATATATCGGTATTTTACTCCCGTCATTCATACCCACAAACTACACAATCGGCAACGTAAACCGGGAGGAAAACACGAAATCGAGCATATAAAACATCAACATCTTCTCGCATCGGAACTCGGTTTTGATGCGATGGAAGCACATAACCGTGTTTGCGTATTCGGACGGAGTCCACCGGGTTTGGTGCGTTTCGAACCAATCCATCAGCGACAAACACGACACTCCCCATCCGTAAAATTCTTCCGACACTTGGGCTAAATACTCTGCGGTTTTGGTTTCCCGGTTTTCCAACAGGGGCAATAGTCGGGAGTCAATCATCTCCTGATGTTGAGGGGACACGTCGTATTTGCGTTCCAACTGATAATGGTGTAGATTGACGATGGTCGACGTTTCCGGGTCCATGTATTCGGGAACATAGATTTCACAGAATCGCGACAAGATGGGATTCAGGAGTTTGTTTTTGTTTTCGAGGACAATGAAAAACCGCGTGTTATAACTAAACAACTCAATACACCTGCGCAGGGCGGATTGGGCGTCGATGGTTAGATGATGCGCATTAATCAAGAGTATGGTTTTGAACAGTGCTCCCGAATTTGTCTGAATGTTGGTTTTAGCAAAAAATTTGAGTTCGTCGCGGATAAACTTGATGCCTTTCCCGTGGGAGCAATTGACGGTCATGACGTTGGCCTTGATTTTCTGTTTGTCGCCTTGGTAAATGCGGTGAATGAAATCCTGGACCAGCGTGAGTTTGCCCGTTCCCGATGCCCCGTGGAAAATGAGATGCGGGATTTTCTTCGATTCGTAGAAAGCGTCGAGTTGTTTGCGAATGGCCGGATGGATTTCCAGCATCCGCGGCCGCGATTCGGCCACTTCCACAGCGAAATCGACAAACCCCGACGGGTCTCGTTCCTGTTCCGGTTCCGGTTCTTCGATTTCGTATTCGGCGGTGGCAAATGTGGCTAAAGATTCGTAGGCGGACATAATACGGTAGACTCCCGATTTTCTATTATATTGTTTTTATCGGGAGTTTGTTTTCTGTTTCCTCGTTCCTGATTTTCTACGCAATATATATATAATGGAATCCGGTCGAATGATGCTTTTGCATTCCGCCATCATTGGCGTTTTACTGTATTTGTTGATGGTCTATGTGCTTGGCCAAAAACCCGCGGTCGCGGAGAACCGCAGTTTGGTGTTGGCCGCGTTGGCGTTGGTCTATATGATAATGTTTGGGCATGGATTGCCCACGTCCATAAACAAGGATTTGATGTAATGGGATAGGACTCACACCGTATCGGATTTGGTTATGGTCATCTGTTTAGTCGCCAAGAACCGTTCGTAATACATCGTGCGTCGGCGCACATTACAGCCCAAACAGGCGATAACCACGTTTCCGCGGTTATGGCCGTGCGTGTTATCGATGCGTTCCAGCGACCATTGCGTCGACTCCCGAACATATTCATAAAACAATTGGATGGAACACCGGCAATAAAAACACAACAATCGGGAGTCCATCAACAATTCGATGATTTCGTGTTCGGAGACGAACCATTCCGGCAAATAGAGTTGTTTGTCGATGTCTTGGGAACGGTAGCCATACCATTTATGATGGATGTGTTGTTTTAGCAATTGGACTCTCGAATTTTCCGGTGGAGGTTCGCGCAAACATTCCGACAACAATTCGAGTTGATATTCGGGAGTCATCGTTTCGGCGTCGAAATCCCAGCGTTTGGATTCGGTCGCTTGGCGCCGTTTTCTGGGATTTTTGTCTTTGTCTTTGGTTTTGTTGGTAGGTTCTCGAGTAGCGTCCGGTAGGTGAATCCGCTTGGTATCTTCCATTTACAGCGTAATTCGGGAGTTATATAATAACGTCTAAAAGAAGATAAATACATGGCGGCATACATATAAAGAATACTCCCTAATCCTATGTTTGCTTTTCCAACTGAAACTACGACCGCTGCCGGGTCGACAACCGCTTCTCTGTCCAAATATACCGCCAACACGGGAACGAAACCGGTATATTCGAACTCCAATGAAATGAATTACAGTATGATTGACGAATTGCTGGAAACCGAGAAACAGCGCAACAAGAACGAGGCGTGGAACAAACTGGACAAGACGCAGAAAACCATCAATCTCCACGCCTTCGCCGAAAAATATGGGAAGGAACATGGTCTCCCCGTCAAAGAAATCAAGCATTTGAAGGTGTTTTTCAGCGAATGTTTGGACAAGGCCAAACTCCAGAAAACCAAAGATGTGGTGTATAACAAGGACACGCGCGAAATCGTCAGTATTCCGGCTCTCCATTTCAACACGACGTCAAACGCGTTTACGTTGAAAATTCTGGATACCAAACGCGTTTCGACCCTGAAATCGTTGACGCCCAAACGAATTAGCGAGAAAAACAAGGTGTCGGCCGAACCCGCTGTTTCGGCCATTCCGTAAATGGTTGGAAAACCCTGTAGGGAGACGGCGTATCGAAACGGATTGAGAATATCTGGATGTATTGTATACATCCAGACATTTGTAAATGAAATACACCAAGAGACGAAAACTTCGTAAAACCCGTAAAAATAGAAAACAACGGAAGACGCGCAAGGCTCGAGGTGGTAAAGAGAATACCAATGTATTACCATCACAATATGTTTCGTATGAAAACCCCCTACTAGTATCTACAAAACCGGGAGTATTCGAAACATCAAACGAAACGATTCCATCTGTCGCCTCAAAGATATTGTTTACTATATCTCGAGTGCCGTTAGACACAAATGAATCGATACAATCCGAACCATCGTTTGAGTCAAATGGACCCAAATATGAAATATTTAGTCAAGAGGAAAAAGCCCTACTCAATGAAATAGATGAGGCTATAGGTAAGGAACAAGATACCGATAACCCTAGTGTTGAACTTTTGGAAAAACTGACCAAACTAAATAACCTATTTAACAGTAAAAAAACCGACCGAGAAACAATCGAGGCGAAAATCAAAACGAAAATTGTAGAGTTCAACGAGACCCCGCCCGTCCCGAAAGAAAGTGATAGACAAATATGGTTTATGGAAATACCGGAGGTTTCAAATACATCGAGCCAACCAAAAGGTGGGAATGACCCCCAACCAATGACATTCGACGGTTTAAAACGTAAATACAATGTCAATTCGATTCACGAAATTGTATCCAGAATGACGGAAGAGTTAGTTAATGAAAAAGATACGTTTACCGCAAACATTCGTATAGATAATAACAGAATAGCAACGATAACCGATAGCGGAAAAAGTGCCAGCATCCAAAACGTTGGTCAAGGGTCGAATAATGTGTTATATAATTCTAGTATTTTTATAGATTACGCCGATACAACAAAATATATTTTACGCATATCAATAAGAGCTGAATCGTGGGAATCCACTGACATATTGAAAAATTACATATACGAAACTTGCTACGGTGTTTTGGCTGCCGATAACGAAATTGGGCCAAAAGTATATGATTATGGAATATTTCAAAGCGCAAACTCGCAAGGATGGTATTTCTATAGTATGATTGAACGTATAAATGGTTGCGATATATTTGAATTCGTCTATAAAAACCCCGCATCAGGCAATATACCGGCATCATCCTATTGTGATAGCAATAATTACAAATCAGAAGATACCATTGGCAAATTCAATGAAATCATCAACACCTCAATCGATAAATTAAACAAGGCCGGAACCAATTGTGGATTGTTATTGATGGATTCAAAGCCAAACAATATAATGATGACAAAGGACGCAACGAAAGTATATGTAATCGACTATGACAAAAACTACATGTTAGATAGACCAACGAGTCAGGATGAATATGATATGTATGGAAAAATAAACGTCATTCTGTTTTTGTCAAATGCTTACTATTGGATTATCGAAAACATAATGCAGAATGATTTACGCGTTGCTTTTGGGAAATACATCTTTGAGAAATTACAGAGCGAATACTACAATCACGAAAAATTCAAAGACATTCAAACATACATTCAAACCCTATACTTTGGAAACCCAGATTTTATACAGTTATGCCACCATTATTCGTATACGGAACGCGGTCTTCTTAAAATCCGGTATTTTACTGAATATATTTTATCGTTTGACCAAATGGACCGATACGCTGGAGACAATATTCTTTTTTTCCAGATGACAAATCCAAACCCATCACCATGTATTTCGTATAGATATCCAATTGCGTTAAACTCAACCTCGGACTCCGGTATAGAAATAGCGTATATGGATGTAGATACCAAACCAGCTACAGTAATCAAGCGATTAACAGAAACATACAAAACCAAATACGAAATGATAAAGGTATATTCACTCAACCGGTTGTGTATAACGAAAGCGAATTCGCAGCCATATATCCCGTTTGACCAATATACGGCGACCCAAGGCGGCATCCGTATATACAACCATATTGCTGGGTGTAGTTCTAAATACGAAGAATATATCAACCAAACATTAATCCCTGAATTCAAAAAAACGTATTATATGAATACGGACAACGCCCGGATAAAAGCGATTGTTGATAGTATTTCCATTGATAACGCGGTGGAGTGGGTGAAGGCGGTCGAATCCAAATTAAGAGCCCAAGATTCTACTTCCAACCAACCCAAAACAACGATGCTGCCATTCACTACGAAAAAGCCAGCGATTTACGATGTTCTGAATAACACGTATATTGAAAACATATCGTTGGAAGCAGTCAAATATCGTAGAGCATTAGTTTATGCGTTCGATAAAAACTATCGTTCACAGGATAACAGTATAGCACCAAATGTAAAGCTGATATATCGTACAAGCAGTATTATGAATAATCAGGAGGATAAGGACAAACATATTGTATTTTTCGATACAGAAGTCGGTATATGTTCCGGTCAGGTTGGCACAATCGCCCAACTACAACAAATACTAAACGAAAAACTGGTGGGTATAACGGTTTCGTTGTAGATATGATTTTTTATCCGTAATAGTATAATTCAACATCATAAACAGCCGTCCGCCCAATCCGAAACCGAACAGAGATAAATGAATGGTTCCTTTCCGTTCGCATAAACTCCCGAAAAACAATACAAATAATAGGACTTACTATTCTATATTATTTTTAGGATGAACCCATGCATAAATACAGCGAAGGAGGTATGTATCGACGAGAAATCCGTATCCGATTTGTCGGAATTGGAATCACAATCGCAATCGCATTCGGATTCGGATTCGGAATCGCAATCGGAAACGGAATCAGACCCCGAAGCGTCCTTTTGGGACCGAATCGCCGAGGAAGACCGGGAGTCGATGACCCAACAAGCGCACGAATACATTGACGAATACGCGCGAACCCACGCTTTGGCGATGTCGTCTCCCGCTTTTTACGAGAAATTGGTGGTTGAAGTCGCCGACGGATTGTTCGAGGAATGGGCCAACCTGGAAATATGCTGCGACGAAGACTACGCCGAGGTGGTTTCCGTGGTTTCGGAATGGGCGGAAATATACCGGATGTCGTGGCTCGGCGCGCCATTGCGCCAAGAAGCGACCACAGACGAAACGGCGTTGGGATTGAGCGAAACCGCGCAACGTCTGGACCGGGTGATGGCCTATGACGCCGAGAAACAGCGCACACCGGAATGGTATGCCTCACGGCACAATCTCTTGACGGCGAGTAATTTGTGGAAAGTATTCGGGACCCAGGCGCAATACAACAGTTTGGTCTACGAGAAATGTCTCCCGATGAATCCCGTCGAAAAACGGGGAGGGCTCAACCCCGACAGCGACAATCCGATGAACCACGGCATCAAATACGAGCCGATTAGTATTGCGCTGTATGAACGCCGCTACGGGACGCGGGTCAAAGAAGTCGGGTGTATTCCCCACGAAACATACACGTATATGGGAGCGTCTCCCGACGGAATCAACGCGGACCCCACGTTGCCGCGATATGGTCGAATGATTGAAGTCAAGAATGTGGTCAATCGCGAAATAACGGGAGTTCCACTCGAATCGTATTGGATACAGATGCAACTACAGATGGAAGCGTGCGACCTGGAAGAATGCGATTTCATCGAAACCCGGATTCGCGAATTTTCGGACCCTGGCGAGGGTCCTGACCAGGACCCAAACCCAAACCCAAAACAAACCGGAATGATTTTGTATTTTATTCCGCGGATAACGGTCGGCGAATCCACACCGGTGGGCGTAGAAACCGAATGTGCCTATTTGCCGCTGGACATCCGTCCCGGGAGCGACGAAGCGTCAGAGTGGGCTGCCGCCGAGCGCGCGCGTCGACCCCAACACGTGTTGTATCGCACCTCCTACTGGGTATTAGACCAGTTTTCGTGTGTGCTGGTGCGTCGCAACCGCGCGTGGTTTGCGGCGGCGCAGCCGAAAATCGCGGAGGCGTGGAACACCATTTTAGCCGAACGCGAAACGGGGTATGAACATCGCGCGGCCGTATCGAAAAAGAAACGCACGGAGGTGGTGTGTTCGGGAGACACGACGACACATTACATAAAAAACATGCCGATTTCCAACAACATTTGTTTGGTCAAACTGGATTCGTAGAATTACCGGGTGAGTTCCCCACTTCACAAAATATATAAGCCATAGTTTATATATTTACAAGCGAACGATGTCGACCATATTGAATTGGGCAACTTCAACACAAGGACTTAGTTCACCACAAAATATGGCTACAGACGGAACGTATTTGTATGTTGCGAATTCGTTTTACAACAACGGAAAAGGTGTAATCGGCCGCATCAATTTATCCAATACATCCGATTACACAGCCGTGTTTGCCAATCCAAATTCCAATGATTACAGTGCTATCTTCTCCGTGGTTGTTTACGGGGGATTTCTATACACGGCAAATACGGTCACCATTTCAAAATATGTCTTGAGCACAGGAGCGGTTGTTTCATACAATTGGGTAACACTGCCAGAACTCGACGGTGGCAAAATTTTTTCAATGGATACCGACGGAACGTATTTGTATGTTCTTTGGAACGGTAAAATCGCTCGGTATAATTTAGCCGACCCAACGCAAAGACAACTGACGTGGTATACGGGAATACCGGGTGGCGTCTATGCAGTATTAAGCATTCGTATTTATGGCGATTCCCTCTATACCGGAAACGCGACCGACGTGGTTCGAATCCCGTTATCGGACCCGTCCAATGTTTCGATTGCGATTCCCGGGTTAAAAGTAAAACGCGGGATGGCCACGGATGGAATACATATGTATATAACCAACGATGACGTAAACACGGTTAGCCAAGGAATGTTTGACGGCCAGACGGTTGTTCCCAATTTTACTACGGGATTGAGTGGTCCCCAAAGCGCAATTATCATTGGCAATTATCTCTATGTGTCGAATGGGAGCAATAACACGATTAGTCGAATCGTCTTGCCGACGCGGTTTCCGTGTTTCAAGGAAGGGTCGACTATACTGACGGACAAGGGATATGTTCCAGTGGAAACATTGCGGGCGGGAGACCGTGTCCGGACGGTTTGCCACGGATACGTTCCCATATACGATATTGGTCAAAAAGAAATCATACACAAAACGGCAACATCGGAAAACCCGGAATATCAACTATACGAATGTTCTCCGGAGCGATACCCCGAATTGACGGAACCCTTGGTATTGACGGGACACCATTCGGTTTTGGTGGAGGAATTCGGCGAGGGGGAGCGCGAACACACGGAACGTATTATGGGTGGATATGTGTATTTGACTGACGGATTGTATCGACTCCCGGTTTGTGTGGACCGTCGCGCAATCATCTACCCCAAACCGGGGAAATATAGAATATATCATTTGGCGCTGGAAAACGACGATTACTATATGAATTACGGGGTCTATGCCAACGGACTCTTGGTGGAAACATGTTCCAAACGATTTTTAACCGAACTGTCGGGCATGACTCTAATGGGAAACCCATAGGGGAAACCAATGGTTTCCCCCTAACCCCCTTCCTTAGGGGGAGGACGTTTTTTGCGGCTAAACTCAACTATTTCGGGAGTATTGTCAATCGACTCCCGAATTTCACCCAAACTCCTGCGTTTATACTCTGAAACAATATAAACGCATTTCAAGAAAACCATATACATACCTCCATACAACCAACATGTCCGGATTTGATGACATCAGCGACTTGCGCGTTACCAAACGCGACGGAACCCGAGAAATCGTGGCTTTTGACAAAATTCTCAACCGTCTAAAGAAAATCGGCAAGGAACGTATCGCCGGTGTCGAAAATCTCAAAATCAACTACACCACGCTGGCGATGAAAGTCATCGACCAACTCTATGACGGTATCCACACCACGCAAATCGACGAACTCAGCGCCGAGCAATGCGCCTCGATGGCATCGACGCATCCCGACTACAACGTCCTCGCCGGTCGCATTGTCGTCTCCAACCACCACAAAAACACATCGAATTCATTCAGTCAAACGATGGATGCGCTCTACACGCATCGGGACAACAACGGCAATGCTTCGCCGATGATATCCGCCGACGCCTACCTGTTGTCGCAGAAATACGCCGACGAACTCGACGCGATGTGCGTCTACGAGCGCGACTACTTGATTGATTATTTCGGTTTCAAGACTCTCGAACGGTCGTATTTGTTGCGCGTCCGAAAACGCCCCATTGAGCGACCCCAGCATATGTGGCTGCGCGTGGCGCTCGGCATTCACGGCGAAAATTTGGCGTGTGTCCGCGAAACCTACGAATACATGTCGCAGAAATATTTCACCCACGCAACGCCAACCCTCTTCAATTCGGGAACTCCCCATCAGCAATTGTCGAGTTGTTATTTGATTGCAATGGAGAACGACAGCATAGAGGGAATTTACAATACACTGAAGGATTGCGCGCTGATTTCGAAATGGGCGGGAGGTATCGGTATGCATATCCACAATGTCCGCGCATCGGGGAGTTATATTCGCGGAACGGGCGGGTCGAGCAACGGAATAGCACCGATGCTCCGCGTCTTTAATAATACGGCCAAATACGTCGACCAATGTTTGACTCCCGAAACCATATTGTATACCACCCGCGGACCCATTCCCATTTCCCACGCGGTTGCGGGCATATCCCGCGTATTCAACCGCGAAGGAACGAGTGAAACCGTGGCGAATGTCCTGGAACACGTCTACGAAGGCGAAATTCGGGAGATACAATTGGCGAATAGCGCCTCGCTGATGCGTCTGACTCCCGAACATTTGGTTATGGGATTGACGATGTATCGCCCCGACCAAGACATCGAAACGACCAAATACGAACTGAATGCGGGACTGGTTCAACTGGGTTGGATGGATGCCAAAGACATAAGTTCCGGCGATTACATTGCCCACGCGATTCCGGGAAATTCCTGTGTGGTGGATTTCGCCGAATTGACGGAAGATGTATGTCGCATCTACGGGCAGATGTTGTTGTCGATATATTTGCCCGACGAAGGAAATCCGGACGATTATCACGGTTCGGGGGCGTTCTCACCACACAAGAATTTTTATTTGCGCGATACTCCCGAAAATATCCAAAAAGTGGTTGCGTTTATGACCCGGCATTGTATTCAATACGCAACGTGTAAAATCGGCAAGATGGCGTTTTTGTATTGGATGAAATCGGTTCATTTGCCCTTCAAAGCAACCGATTTCTGGTGTCCGAACACCAACCGCGTCCAAATTGGCGAGCGATGGTTGCTTTTGCCGCAATCGAAAATCGCCGCGATACTGGAAGGACTCTCGGCCAAACCGCAGGACCCCATACACGCCTTACCCCAAACCGTGTTTTTGCGATTGCGTGCGGGCATTGCGCGAGCGGGCGAGTTCGTGTTTGAGAACAAAGTGATGGTTCCTGTCCAACACGTGTCGGTTTCGGAATACAAAGGTATCGTCTATGACCTCCAGATGACGGAAGAGCACAATTATATGGTCGAGCACG